>Ga0222716_10001868_pt1 | contig 17366 bp, 29 predicted proteins | sample C33_13DmetaG_FD_165044 | JGI IMG/M metagenome (GOLD analysis project Ga0222716, IMG submission 165044) | Estuarine water microbial communities from San Francisco Bay, California, United States - C33_13D | ecosystem: Environmental > Aquatic > Marine > Unclassified | place: USA: California... | reverse complement strand
GTCTACTACAGAGGGTTTCTTTCAGCTTCTAGGTGTTGGTAGTTTAAAGACTCAAGAATACTACGAAGCAAAGAGCATTGTTTATAACAGTGAAAAGAAACTTAAAAAGTTCAGAAAAGAGATTAATAAATACTCAGAACGAGCATACTCTTTGATAGAGTCTAGTGATCAAGCAGACAAAGAACGTGGATTTAAGTTAATGCACGAGATAGATGCTATGATTAAACTGAGTGGGTTCTCACCAGAGCAACAGAAGTCCTTGACTAACACTGCACTAAGGAAAGATCCTGACTCATTCCTAAGAACTTATCAAACTTTACTAAGACACGATAGAGACTTTACTGCTCAGAGAACTGCAGCTACTCTAGGCCGTTAAATGAAAGGTAATTTAAATGGCACAAGACTTATTCGCACCTAGATCAGCTTTTCAGATAGGGTATGAACAGCCTATCCAACCTGCTGTAGACAATACTGAAAAGGTACGTACTGACTTTGAGCAGATGGCGTTACGATCAGAGGCTAAACAAATACGTGCAGAGTCTACGTTAGAAAATGTAGAGTTCGCAAAGCAAAAAGCTATCCTTGACGTTGTTGGAACAGGTCTGAAAGCCTACGGTTCATATACTCAGACATCTGAAGCTGCTCGTAAACGTCAAGCTACAGGGGATTTGTTTCAAGGTTTGGATGATCTTCAGGCTCAACGTGAAGCAGGTACTATTACAGAAGCTAAATATGAAATAGAAGAAGACAGGCTTATAAAAAGTGCAATCAGAGCAAACGTTGATATGGATTCTGTTAAAACTGAATTAGAAATCTACACAAACAAACCTGTTGCTATGTTAGGTAAAAAGCCAGAAGAATACCTACAAACACAAATGCGTAATGACCCTCGTTTTGTAGTATATTCTAACGCTTCTCGTGTAACTAGCCCAGACCTTACTGATGCAGACCACGAGAACTATGCTTTTCAGCAGATTCAGTTAGAGGATAGAAACCAATCAATAGCTCTAATGGCTGACGCTAAACGTAAAGCCACTAAAGGTGCAGCTTATATTAACTTTGATACTGAGTTTAAACCTACTATTGATGATCGCTACAATAGACTTCAATCATCTATCCTTGCTACTGTTGAAACATCTTCAGGTAATATAGACCGTAAAGGTCTTCGTGATATGTTAGGTGTTATTAAAGCTGAGAATGCTTTGCTCTTAAATGAGAAATCATACTTAGGTATATCGGACGAAGATTTCCAACCTGTGTTAGATCGTGTACAAGCCTTAGAAAATTTCATTCAGACTACTCTAGACTCTAATACTTCTGAAGTTTATTGGGATGACTTTAGGTCTTCTCTTGCACAAGCAGCTAAAGCAGGGGGCAATCCAGAGATGTTTATGGGCGCACTACTAATGACAGACGTGCCTACTGTTGCGAATGCTTTAGGTATGGGCGGTAGTACTGAACTAATAAACTCTGTAATGAACTCAGACGCAGCTAAACAGTACTTTACACCTATATCTAACGGAGATACTCTAAGAGAGATTACGGATGCTACTACTGAAACTGTAACACCAAACACAGTACTTACAGACGATCAGCTTCCAGATGCGTTTAAAATACCTGAAGGACAAGATCGTGCTAAAACTGGATACAATTATAAAAGTGGTATCTTTTTCTTAAAGACAACAGACCCTAATCGTTTACAGGAAGAGACATTCAGGAAACAGTTTGTAACTGGTGCTACAAATATAGTCCGTGCTTTGAATACTCCTGATGTAGCTATGAGTAAGCAACGCATTACTGATGCTATTGTATCTACAAACATGGCTGATAAGTTAGACAAGCTAGAGATATACGACAAGACTTCTGCTGATACCCTCCGTATTGGTATTCGTAGTCAGTTGCAACACCAGAGTAACGTTAACGGTGCTTACTTAGATAACCTAGAAAACTCTGCGGCTGTTCTGAAAGGCTACCCTGTAAGATTGTCTTGGGATTCTGAGGAGAATGCATATTATATCACAGGAACAGAAGGTAATCCTCAAGGTGTTCTTAGACACTTTAAACAAATAGACCCGCCCTACTACAAGGCTAACTTTGTAGAAGGTAAAGGGCTAAAGGCTGACCCTTCTAACACTGTGTTTAAGAATAGCGTAGTAACTAAAGCACTCACTGCTCGTGAATCTATCGACTTCATCAATAATCAAATGGAAGTCTTTAAGAAGGATGGTGTAGAAGATATTTCAATTATGGAACCTTCTATAGAAAGTGATATTCGTAGTATACGAAACAATAACCCAGGTAATATAGATAGAACAAGTACTCAGTGGGAAGGTATGTCAGAGGAACAAACTGATTCTCGTTTCGTAACCTTTGAATCTCCTGAGATGGGTGTAAGAGCAATGGCTCGTACTTTAAATACTTACAATACTCGTTATGGGTTGGACGATATTTCAGGTATGGTATCTCGTTGGGCACCACCTAGTGAAAATGATACTCAAGCTTACATAAGATTTGTATCAGAAAAAACAGGTATTCCAAGTGATAGGACAATTACTCTTCAAGATAACCCTGAAGAAATGAAGAAAGTTATTAGTGCTATGATTGAGATGGAGGGTGGTCAAGAAGCTTCTAGATACTTTAATTCTCAGATTATAGGACGTGGTGTAGACTTAGCATTATCTTCACTAGGTAACCAACAAGAAGAACCTATGCAAGAGTCTGAACAGATTACAGTTTCCAACATAGAGGGTAATGTAATGGCACGTCCAGATGATGAATCTCTTGCTTCAGCTTGGGATACTTTATACTCAGGAACACACGATCCAGAAACAGGTCAACTAATTCAAGGAGAATAAGATGGGATACGTTTTAGGTAATCGAAGTAAGCAGAAACTTGAAGGTGTAAACCCACGGCTAGTAGCTGTAGTGGAGAGAGCCATTGAGCTATCTGAGCAGGACTTCTCTGTGATCTGTGGTCTACGTACCATTCAAGAACAGGAAGCCTTGGTCGCTAAAGGTGCATCACAAACCATGAAGTCTAAACACCTTGAAGGTAACGCTGTAGACCTCATGGCTTGGGTTGACGGTGGTCGTTGGGAACTGAACCTGTACGACGAAATAGCTGATGCAATGCTCAAGGCAGCTAAAGAACTAGGAGTCACTATCCGTTGGGGTGCTGCATGGCACAAGGCTCTTAATGATTGGGATGGTACGGCAGAAGACTTGATGAATGAGTACATAGACATTCGTCGTTCTGCAGGGCGTAGACCCTTCATTGATGCCCCTCACTTCGAGGTGTTATAACCATGAAAAAGGAAGACTCTTGGCACTTATCTAAGTCAGTACCAATAACATTTATAGTAGCTATAGGTTTACAGACTGCAGCTTTAGTGTGGTATGTGTCTACACTTGATAGTGCAATCAAACAAAACTCTAAAGATATTCTACGTAACGAAACTAGACTAGATCAGATAGAACGAATTGTTCAGAGTCAAGCCGTAACCCTTGGAAGAATGGACGAGAATATAAAAGCTATCCGTGAAATGATGGAACGAAGTAGAAGGGAACAGTAATGGACCCAGTTACCATAATCACAGGAGCCACTGTCGCATTCAATGCACTAAAGAAAGGCTTCGCAGTCGGGAAAGACTTGCAAGATATGGGTAGCCAACTAACCAAGTGGGCAGGTCATATGGCTGATCTTGGTCAGGCTGAGAAACAGGTCAAGAATCCCCCTTGGTGGAAGTCAATAGGTGGGTCTGTAGAGGCTGAAAGTCTGGAAGTTTTCGCTGCGAAGCGTAAGGCAGAGGCCATGAGAAAAGAACTCAAGGATTATATAAGTTTCACGATGGGGCCATCAGCATGGGATGAGCTTGTGGCTATTGAGGCTAAGATTCGTAAGCAGAAAAAAGAACACGAGTATCGTAAGGCAGAACTACAAGAAGCCATCATTACTTGGACAATATCAGGACTATTATTACTAACAGGTATTGGTGCGATTATATTCTTTGCGTGGTTCTTCGCCAACAGATGATTAAGATAGGTGATAAGTATTACGTGTTCGACAAGAACGGAAAGATACTTATCATTACAAGGAACAGACGAATAGCTGAGAGAGTAGAAAATGGTAGTTGATTTCGATATTGATGGTGACGGTAAGATCACTGCAGAAGAAGTAGCAATGAAGGAACGTATGCTTGAGATAGAGCTACGTGAAGAGAAAGCAGAGTCGCAGAAGTTCATGGCTTGGGTAGCTATGGGTATGATGATTATCTTTACTGTGTTCTTATTCACACCTATCATGTCAGACTCTCGTGTATCTGCACTAGCTGATCTACTAGGTCTATTCTACATTGCACAGACAGGTGTTGTTGCAGCGTACATGGGTGCTACTGCGTACATGGCAGGTAAACCTATGGGTAACAAGGTGGCAATGAGTAAATGAGGTGGTTAGTCTTAGCTCTGTTCTTATCTAGTTGCTCTCAGATTCCATCCTTTCTCTTGGGGGGTGGGGGTGGACCGAATGTCGCAGCCAATGTACAGGCAGGAAAGACTAACTCTCAGACAGTTGGAACTACGAACAACTCTGATCAAGAAGTGGTAGTGGAAACACTGACAGGTGACCTGAAACAAAGCAACGACACAAACAAAGTAAACACAGATAGCGTAGAGAATATAAACATAAATGAAATACCGCCGTGGGTCTTGATCCTTCTAGTGCTAGGTTGGTTAGCCCCTAGTCCACAAGAAATGGGACGTGGTTTACTTACTCTAATAGCAACACTAAGGAGAAAGAGTGATGGCAGCAAGGCTTAACAAAGCTAAGATGAAATGTAATAGTCCACGGACTACACCTAAACATCCAACTAAATCTCATGTAGTAAAGGCGTGTGTAAATGGTAAAGAAAAGATTATACGATTCGGTCAGAAAGGTGTCAAAGGCAGTCCTAAAGGTAGCGCAAGAAATAAAGCGTTTCGTGCTAGACATGCTAAGAACATTAAAAAAGGAAAAATGAGTGCAGCATACTGGGCTGCGAAAGTGAAGTGGTGATATGTGGATAGGAATCTTATTAGTTTGTTTCGATCCTATGGCACTATCCTGCAGGATCATAGCAAAGCCTGAACCCTTCTATAGTGAGCAAGCTTGCTTAGAAGAAGCAGAACAGATAGCTATGGATATAAGAAGAGGCGGTGCTTATGTAACTCCACACTGCCATAGAGTCGAAGGGGATAGTGCGTAATGCCTGTACGAAAAGTAAAAGGTGGCTACCAATGGGGTAAATCTGGTAAGGTCTATCCAACACGTGCTCAAGCTGAACGACAAGCCAAGGCAGCATACGCATCAGGATACAAGAAAAAGAAAAGGAAGAAGTAGTGGCGAAGCCTGTGTGGGAAAAGAAACGTCCCAAGAAACTAGGAAAGTCCAAGCCTCTTACTGCAGCACAGAAAAAGAAAGCTAAAGCTAGGGCAGCAAAGGCAGGACGTAAATACCCTAACATGATTGACAACATGTGGGCAGCTAAACAATAAAGAAAACCCCCAAGGAGAAATCCTCGGGGGTTTTTTCTTATTGGTGTATCTTACACCATCGTTCTCGTAGTCGTTGTAGATACCAGATAGCTTTATCAATGTCCTCTAAGCCATTCTTGTACTCACAACGCCACATGTACTTGAGTACGTTTGCTGCGTGTGGTGCTATACTACCTGACATGTTCTCTGTCATAGCTTCTATCGCATCAATGCACTCAATACCACTGTGATTGTAGTGTATCGGGTTGTTTACTACATCATTTTTCTTAATCTTCTTGTACTCCTCGTCTGTGAAATCAGGATACTCATAGACATAGCATTCACCACAATACCCATCGTCGTCTAGTAGGTTACCACAGTCATTACAATTAGACATTCTCCTGTCTCCATTTCAACTCATGGATTAGCATGTTCTGTTCGTATGTAGACATGATCATCCAATCTCGTATCTCTTCGGGGGTGCGCTTACACCCTACACAGTATCCATCCTCTAAAAGACAGACCTTGATGCAGGGTGTAGGCACATCACCTAACTGTTTACGGTTCCTACTCACACTGACGTAGACCAGTAGCAGGATCGAAGTAACAAGCACCACCCTCGTCTACGTAGTCTTGTGTCTCTTCTACTACAGGCTCCTCTACTACATCCTCAGAAGTAGATGCATTTAAGATACCGTATCGTTTACCTGATGCACGAAATGTAGTACAACCAGATGAACCGCCATCGTAGGCATCCATGTATACCTGCTTGAACTCTTCCCATGTCACATCATCACCTACGTTACAGGTCTTAGAACATGCAGAGTCTACGAATCGTGATGCTACATTTAACACCTTGACGTGATCGAACACTGATAGTTCGTCTGCAGTCTTACCCTTCACACCAAAGACACGATAACCGTAGTCCTCTACTCGCTCAACCTTGGGTCCATCGAAGGTTTGGATAGTTCTGTCGTAGTAATGTGAGAAGACAGGCTCGATTCCAGAGGATACGTTGTCGGCTGACAGACTGATAGTTCCTGTTGGAGCAACAGAAAGCAGATGGCTGTTACGAATACCGTGATCGCTAATGAGATTACGAATATCACTAGGTAAAGACTTAGCAAAGTCACTCTCAAGATAAGCTTGAGTAAAGAGAGGAAACGGTCCCTTCTCAATAGCCAACTCAACAGAAGTGCGATAAGCGACATCCCTAATTACTCCCATGATTTCTTCAAGGGTCTGTAGGAATCGTTCAGTACCATACTCAAACCCTAGTGCTTCGATAGCATTCGCTACACCAGTAACACCAAGGCCCATTCGACGTTTACTCTTAGCTTCTTGCTCCTGTTCTTTTAGTGGATACGTTGCACGATCAACCACATTATCCATAGCACGGACAACATGTGGAATGTCGTTACGTAGTTGGTTCATGTTGAAGACGTACTTACCTTCATGCTCTACTACATACTTAGTCAGGTTGAATGAACCAAGTAGACATGCACCGTTAGGTGGTAGTGGTTGCTCACCGCATGGGTTAGTAGCTGCAATCTTCTCTGCGTACCACAGGTTATTCTTCTTATTGATACGATCAATGAAGAGGATACCTGGCTCTGCCCAATCCCATGTACTACGTAGAATCTGATCCCACAATGCACGAGCAGATACAGTCTTGTAGACACGTCCATCAAACTTTAGATCGAAGTCTAGGTCATCTTTAACTGCAGTCATAAACTCGTCAGTAACACCTACAGAGATGTTGAACTGAGTCAGTGTATCGCTGTTGTTCTTAGCCGTAATGAAGTCTTCAATGTCAGGGTGATCGACACGCAACACGCCCATCTGTGCTCCACGTCTGTGACCTGCAGATGCAATCGTCTTACACACCGCATCAAAGATACTCATAAACGACAGAGGTCCAGAGGACTTAGAGTCTAGTGACTTGATCAACGTACCACGTGGACGCAGTGTTGAGAAGTCATAACCAATCCCCCCACCTAGACGCATAGTCTCTGCAGCACGACGAGCAGCTTCCATGATACCGTCCATACTGTCTTCGATAGTCATAGACACAAAGCAGTTGTATGGTGTTACACGACGAGGCGCACCCATAGCAGACTGTACACGTCCTGCAGGTAGGAAGCGTTGGTTGTATAGGATGTTACGGAAGTTATTGAAGTGTGATTCATTGTCCTTCAATGCTTCAGCTACTCGTGTCATAGCCTCACGAAATGTTTCCCCTTTGCTACGATACTTCATAGCATGAATCTCTTCACTGATGGATAGTGTTGGTCCGTATTCTTCAGTCATCTTTACCTCGTCCTCGCATTGTCTTGTCTTCACCTAACCACACAAGACGATCAATGTCTGCACGGCTAATACCTATATCATTTAATTCTTTATCAGTCAGTGCATTAAGCTGCTTGATTGTATTGCGATGTTCTCGCCATGTAGCTAGGTAGTTTAAAAACCGCCAGAACCACGTCATTCCTGTTTTCTTTTTACTCATTATCGTTTGTCCCCACTCCCTTGTATGACACCACGTTTCTTACGATCATGTAATTTTTCTAGGTTAGCTGTAGCTAGGTCTGACATGTCCACGTTCAAGTCACGACACAATGCTGCAATGTACCAGAGGCAATCACCTACCTCGTCTGCAATAGCCTGACGATTGAATGTACCGTCACGCATAATCTTCTTTACTTTATTTGCTACCTCACCTGCTTCTGCTGCAAGACCAAGGGCAGGGTAGATCACTGCATGTTCTTGTTTGTAGACTGCAGTCTTAGCAGCTTGCTTCTGGTAGTAGTTCATAGTGATGTCTACATCCTCGTTATAGTATTCGAATGCTTCTATGTCACTCTCATTGATCATACTCTTCGTCCTCTTCTAACACATCAATAGGCATATCGTTGTAGAAATAATCTGACAAGTCTATGTCACCACGTTCAACTAACATTTCAAGGACTACATTCTCAGTGATGTCATTCATCTCTAAGAGTTTAGTGAGTCCATAACTATCAACTAACAATTCAAGTTGTCCTCTGTAATCAAACATCATCCGCTCCCATACTGCCGTTTGATGGTTTCGAGTGATACAAACTCAGGCTCGTAGACACCGTTCTCTAACTCACGTTTAACTACAACACCTTTCCACCACTCATTATTAGATTGTCCTGCCCACGTTTCCTCGCTTCCCTTGAAGCATCCCGCAACAAGCCCGATAATCGAAGAAGGATGTGCAGTATCTTTAAAATAAATACTACGTTTGTGACTGTGACCACAAGTAGAACTATGGTTCCTGTTTTGTAGTAGGGTGTAAGCATGATGAACACCAGAGACAGGTGTCCCATAATTGCCAGCACCAAAGAAGTGAGCGTAAGATACGCCATCGTAATCAGCGATACTGGGGGCCGAATTGTGGTACTCATGGTACTCGTCGAACCAGTGCTTCGTTTGAAGATGCCCGAAGGAAATCCCGTACTTTTCTCCCTGTAGTCTTGGGTCGTGGGCGACAGCTTTTTTAATTCTATTTTCATGGTTACCCTCAAGTCCTATCCAGAAGGGACGTTTACGTTTATGATGTCTGAACTTCCACCGTAGTCTTTCTTGTGCGTCATTGTAACACTCAATATCTCTACCGTAATTCTGTGATACAATAGCCTGGGGGTATCGTGTATCGAAACTGTTGAGTGATTTAAGATCAGCACCGTCACCTAAGTCTACAACATAGTCTGGTTTCAGATCGTATATGAATGCACCTAGCCAACTGAACCTGTCGTTAGGCGTACTTGGATCAGCGTGAGCACACGTGAATACCAATACAGTCTTCTTCTTTTTAAGCATCATACATACTATTGTTACGGATAACAACACCCTCTATAGATTGTGATACTTTCTTAGCTTCTTCGTATGCCTCGTCGAAAGTATCGTATAGCATTTCTGTTTCTTCTACTGCACCATTGTACTCTGATAAGTAGACAACACAGTAAGGATTGTTACCGTTTTCATCTGCGTACTCAGGATGTTCAAATGGTTCTTGCAACACCTTGTGTAGTATGAGTTTCATTTCTTAGGTTCCTTTAACCAAGCATCAGGTATCAACCTGTCTGCATATTTAAATCCGTATCTGTCGCACCACATACCGTAAGTAGTCTTGCTACCTTTATATAGTCTAGCCTTACTATTTGTAAAGACAAACCGTATATCTAAGTCAGGGTACTGATCACGTACAGCTAAGTGTTTAGCTCTATCTGGGGAAATGAACCGCCCTTTGGTTTCGATTATGATACCGTTCTCTAGTACGAAGTCAGGTGTGTATGTCTTAGTCTTAGGATCAACCCACTTAATCTTGAACTCTTCATAAGTGAACTTCACACCTTTCTTCTTTAAGAACTTAGCAGTATCTTGCTCAAGACCTGAACGATAACCTGCCCTCAGTGCTCTCTGTCTTACCTTAATCTTCATCCATAGATACCTCTGGAACTTTAGGTTCTGAGCGTACATCAACTAGGTAGACAGGGCCAGTGCTGTAAATAAACTTACGTGCTTCAGGCCAACACTGCTTCTTAAACTCACAGTAGCTACACATCATAGGCAGCTTGCTATTGGGACTCGACTTGGACTGTGGAACTTTCTTCTGTCGTTCATCAGGTATGTCACCTGCGACAAGTTCTTTAGCCTCTAGCATCTCCTGCTCTTTGGTTCTGAGTTCCTCTGTGAAGTCATAAACATCTAGGCACATGTGTCCGTTCTGTTTATCTATCGCTAAGAATGCGCCGTGTGTTTTATCTGTTACCTTGTCATCATCTTGCCCTGCATACACATAACTAGATAGCTGACTGATGTAACCGAATGGATCGTCTTGTCGTAGGTTTCCTTCCTTGAACTTCTTGAATGCGTATGGACTACAAGACTTGACATCAATAGTCATACCGTCAATCACTGCATCACGATGTCCTTTGATACCGTGTACATTCAGACGATCTTGTTGTCCTTGAACATCATGTCCTGCAGCCATTGCAATGGTCAGTGCTAGTTCCTCAATCATGTCACCATAAAAGAACTTGAACAGTGCGTTAGACTCTAGTGGCTTACCCTCTGCAGGTGTGTTGACTTTGTACCATAGCTTTCTCTTGCATGGTGTGCCGATAGAAGACAGAGATAGATAACCTCGTGGCTCCTGTGGTTTGCTGAATCTTTTGTTAGCCATCAGAGCGATGTTGTGGCCTAGAATAGAACCCTCTAATCCAGACCACCCACCGTTACCTTTGATAACCTCTTGCATATCAGCAATCAGAGTATCAATTGTTTTCATTAGAAGCCTACTGCCTCGTTCTCTTGGATGTACTCAACAAGCTCAAGAACCTTGACACCAACCAAGGATGTACGGCTGTACTGCTTACCGTCTGAGCCTGTGAAGGTAGTGACTAGGTTAGTACACTCAGCTACTGTACCGTTACCGATAACACCCATGTCTGCAGTCCAAGGGTTACCGTCCTTGTCTGTTACCTTCGGTGCTCCACCTGCTTGTGGAATCTCAGTACCGTCCTTCTTTGTAACCTTGTGTGGACGTACAAACTTTACTACAATCTCCCCATCAATCATACGATTCTGGTTAGGTTGCTTCTGAGAACCTGCGTCCTTCAGTGCTTTCATACCGTCCTTGGTGAGTACCTGGTTGACAGTGTAAGCACCGTCCGACTTTTCATACGCACCACCATACCCTGTAAGGTCACGGTTTTCCTCAGTTAGGCGAGGCCATTCGATTGCACCAGTAGTTGTTACTTCTTTGTAGATTGTTTTAGGCATTGGTTTTCCTTTCATTTCGTAGGGCCATACTTATATGTTACTATATCTGGTATGTTGTGTCAAGGGGTCAATGTGTATCTTTCCACGATTTTCCTATCGAAGATTCACCCTCTAACGGACACATAATTCCGAGATGCAAACCTGCCCATTGGATCGCATCACATTGTATCTGAGCTAGTCTCTCTGCGTCTTGATAACTCCCTCTTACTTCTGTTTGCCATTCGTCATGTACCCATGTACATATCTTAAAGTCAAGACCTTCTTGCTTTGCTTGCTCACGCCACCGTCTTGTAGCGTACTTCATCACAAGTGTCTCGCCATTCTGTAGCATACCTGCTAGTGTCTTGTGTTCGTTAGGTACTACAACCTTGCGTCCATCGTACCCTCTGAAGTATCCACGAGATGCTATCTCAGGTATAACATTCTTCTTTAGTTTAGCTAGTCCTTCGATGCTGTTAGTAAAGTTAGACACTGCTTTGTTTGCCTGACCCATACCTGTCTTCAGTATCTGTGCGATCTTTGCTGTACCTGCACCAAGTAGGAATGCATAGATGAATGTCTTAGCCATGTCTCTAGTGATATGATTCAGACCCAGAGCCTTACGATTAAGGTTGTGTATATCTGTGTCGTCTTCTTTCTTACCTTCGATAATAGCCTTAACATACTGCTTACTCTCCATGATGTCAGCAAGTATCCGAAGTTGGATTCCTGCAGCATCCGTGCCAACAAGATAGCAGCCATCAGGTGTTGTCCATAAGTCTCTAAACTGTCCATCGTAATCTGCCTTTACTTTATCTACAGCAGTCTTAGCATCACCATGATACACACTTGGTATGTTACCCATGTTAGGGTGACGGTGTGCCATGCGTCCTGTCCATGATCCTATGTGCATGAACTGACCGTGGATGCGTGTATCCCTGCTACTCTCCACTGCCTGTAGCCACTCTGTGAGTGTGCTTCTACGTCCCTCTAGGGTCAGCCACTCAGCAAGTGCCTTTGCCCCCTCTGGTGCGCTCTGAGGCAGCGTGTTGAGGTTCTCCTCTGATACTGTCCAACCATACTTCTTGTAGTACTCTAGCTTCTCTGTCTGTTCATTTCGGATAGCCTCACGGTGACCGACTGTTTTATCTACAGGATTCCAACCTGCATCCCACAATCTCTCGACTCGTTGCTTAGTAGAACCTGGGTTGAACTCTACGTAGTCGTAACACTCTAGCATATCGTCAACGATCTTTGTCTCAGGGTATGAGTTGAGTGCAGTCTCTACATTCTTGAATAGGTTACCGTCTTCCTTGACACGGTACTTGATAGTCTTGATTAGTTCAAGCTTAGGTGGGAATGCCTGATGAATACGTTCCTCTAGTTCTTGTAGTCGTTTAGTAATCTCTAGATGCAAACGATTCGCAGTTGCAATGTCGAACTCAAACCCACCCTCGTGCATCTCCTGACAGATGATTGCTACATCATGTTCGAGGCGCATAGACTGTGACCAATCCTTGTCCTTGATCTGCTTAGAGAAGTGATCGAATAGTTTCTCTGTTACCTCAACGTCACGGTGACAGTAGTCTAACATCTCTTGTGTTAGGCCACCCTCGAAGTCCTTGAAGTTATCCTTAGGGAAGCCTAGCTTCTCACCCCATGTACCTAGACTGTGTGATCCGATACCGAAGTCAACAAGCATAGACACAACCAAGGTATCTACAATCTTCTGCATGTCGATGACTTGTCCTACAATCCTGTTGATTACAGGCGCATCGAAGTTAATGAAGTTGTGACCAACCCAACGTGTGACACCCTTGGCGTACTGCTTGAACCGATCACGTTCCTCTTCGTTCTCATGTAGGTTGACGAACTGGTGTGTCTTACCTGACTCTTTCTCTTTCACACAGATACACCATAACTTGTCAGGGGTCAGGCTTTCTGTCTCTATGTCTGCGAATACTATCATTCAATTCTCCTATCCAGTGCGTCACATCATCATATGGGTTAGCTCCATCGTCCTCTATCTTCTGAGAGTTTGAAGCTTGCCTCGTCGAATCTGAGCTTCCCTGCGAATCCTGTTTTACCTGCAGGTCTGTTCTTGACGAGGAGTAGTTTCGTTGTGTTCCTTTCATCACGATCCTCTGCCATCTTATCACGTTCTAGTTTCACTACAACAGATGCACGTTTCGCAATGGTTCTGCAATCTCGTACCTGTCCATCATCATTCTCATGGGCGATGGTTACGATACCCACGTTTAGTTCAGAGGCAATGCGAGATAGCTGTACTGACAAGGCAGACAACCATTTCTCTACTGACTCCTCACCCTTACGAGAGTAGGCTAAGTCTTGTATCGGTTCAAAGAATACATAGTCTACTCCACATGCCTCACGGAAATACCTGATCTTTTCTAGTATGTCCATAGGGTCTTCGTCTACTGCGATCTGGAACTGGAACAGGCGTTCATCTTGTGATAGTTCGATGATAGCTTGCTTGACTTCCTCTTCCATATCGTGTTCTTCTATCAAGTCTTTGCGTGTCAGGTTCATGTTCAAGTGATACGACACTAGACCTAACACACTTCGCTTCTCTGTTTCTTCGAGGTGACAGATAGCAATGCTTGTATCCTTGTGCTCAGTCAGTACGTGGTATTCTAGGTAGCGCATGAACTCTGTCTTACCGATACCTTCGGGTGCTTGGAACACAGTGAAGTGTCCTTGCATCAGACCAAGTGCAACATCATCGAAGGATTCGATACCTGTCGATACGTACACTGCATCGTCTTGCTTCTCGAACAACTCAAGGAACTGTTCAGGTGTGCTACGAATGTTGTCAGGTGTGTACCGTTTAGCATTGTAGAATGCAGCAGCGTAGCTAGGTTTAGCACCTGCTTCTAGGAACTCGTTAGCATCCTTGAACTTATCGTGTATGATCTGGAATGTTTTCTTCGGAAACAGTGCGCCGATCTTGGTAGCCAATGCACGTCCTGCCTCGTCGTTATCTACTGACAACACAATCCTGTCGAAGCTATCTATCCACTCCTTTGCTTTACCCTGCCATAGTTTCTGGTTAGGTGTAGCACTAGGCACGGACACACAAGGGTACTTCTTGTCTAGCATCTGGAAGGCAGACATAGCATCTAGCTCACCCTCGCAGATCACGATAGACCTAGCTGACCCTGCGTTGAACTTATCCATACCGAATAGTTCATCAGTCTTGAAGCCCTTGTCTGTCTTGAATCCTTTCTCCTTGGTGTTACGTACCTTACGGAATCCTGATGGGTACTTGTACACCTGATTGAATCCGAATGTCTGTACATCATAGAACTCCATGACATCCTTACGCACACCACGGTAAGCCTCGTAGTCACCAAGACCTTCGATCTCTGTGGTCTTGATTGTCTTTACTGATACTTGTTTTAGTTCTTGCAATGGATAAGTCTCCTTCGCCCAGGGTTTCAGGCTCATACCTTTACTTGGGTAGCCACGGTCACAACTATGGCAGTACCCTGTCATCTTCTCTGTGTTGTACGCAAAGGCATCTGAACTATCACAGTCTGCATGTGGGCAGGGTTGATGTGTTACTTCTCTAGCACTATGCATCATTCATACTCCGTCAATTCCATCTTGCTTTCTATCCAATCATATACTTCTTGAATATCTAACTCTGCTGCTGCACAGTAAATGACTAGCTTTAGTCCTTCTTCTTGTATAAGCTTGGCACAATTAGCATTAAGATGAAACTGGTAGGTTGCGCTACCATCCTCTTGTGCTTCCACTCTTTCTACCCCAATCATTTCTTTATCATCCATGTCTTAGTGCGCTCCATGATACAGGGAACAGACGTTCCATCTCTTCGTCGATAGCATCAGCTACAATGCGTGACTCTCGTTGCGTGTCGTCAGTGCATCGTAGGTTACACATATCAACGAATGCGTCAAGACTACCTGACCAATACCACTCTGTCATCATAGACTGAGGCAAGTTCATACGTGCTTGTTCTGGTGACACACCTTCGTCTAGCTGTTGTTTGTATAGCTTTAGCATTACGTTGTTGTGATACTCTACGTTAGCGTTAGTCTTTACTTCACCCTCACTACCTTGCTTCTTATCTGCACTACGTCCACGCCATACATCAGGTACGTAGAACTCAGGCTCACTATCGACATACCGCCTCGACACCTCGTTCCAACGTAGGAACTTATGCTTGACTAGTTGACGTGCTACAAACACAGGTGCTTTCACGTGAAAGGATGCGAAGCAATGTCCGAATGGACTGATGTGTTTGTGCTTTGCAAGGTACTTGATCAGCTTATCATCCTTGAACTGTAGTACCTTCGGCTCACCCATGTGTACCCTGGGCATGTAGTCTGACTTCTTACCGAAGCTAACACGTGCAGCGTTGACTACAGTCAAGTCATCACCCATGTGATTGATATAGGTTACCTCAATCATTATCATCTCCAGTTAAATTAAGAAGTAGGTGGGATGACTGCTTCAATGCCTATTGGCTCCACACCCATCCCTAACGCTCTCCTACTGAACGGCTTACTTGCTTCGACTGTTTTGTTATGCGAGTTACCACACTTCTTCATCAAGACCCGTAAACTTGACTAGCCATTAACCACATGGCACGTCCTAATTCATTTTACAGCCACCTCTAAACATACAACTGCTTCGCCTTTGTGTGTGACTAACACCTGTGCTTCATCCAATGCTTGTATGCATTCATCTTTCTTCGGGAAAGATTTAATCTGATAGTACTCTACACCCTGACTGTTGGTTATCTGAAACCAAACCAATACCCATATCATTGCTTACCACCTTTGAATCTGTGCTTGAAGAACACGATAGTATTCAAGCCAGTGTTAATTGTTACCATCAACAGTATCCACCACTGCCACCATACTAATCCACCTACTTCAAACATCCTCGTCCTTTCCTTTGTGTTTCTTTTTCCTAAATGGTTTAGGTTTCTTCTTATCTGGTATGACTTGCTGCTTGTACTTAGGTTGCCTCAAGTCTTTAGCCATTGGATTAGAACGTGATGTTACCGTCTTCATCGTATGGACTCCTGAAGTATCCCTTCATCATACATTCTTGGCGAGGATCGAAGTCATCGTCGTCATCCTCTAAGTCTAAATCTACTGGTGTCATCACACCAATCTCACGCATAAAAATTTCTAGTTCTGTGTTCATGTTCATACTCCTCATACTTATACGTTACTACGAATAGGGCTGTGTGTCAACTGCAAAAGCGAACTACTCTTTGTACTTTTCTTTTACGTTGAACAAAGATTCCAACTCACCTTGCACATCATCAATCTTGAACGCACGGTACAGATCATCCAACCCATACTTGTTGTAGATCGTTACGTTGATCTCGTCCTTGCACATGGTACAGTAGTACCGATCCATGTTCACGTCTTTGAACGTGGCATCTTTTCTATCACAACAAAAACATCTCATGTCCTGCCCTTTCTTTTAGTAATGTGTATAAAGTATTACTATACTTATAACACAGATTCTTTAAGTATTATAGATAGGGTATCACAAATCCTTCTCTTTGTCAAGTGCATCTTGCATGTGTGCATGATACCCCATCTCGAAACCTGTCCAGAAGTTAGAGTTGATAACCTTGTTGTCGATCTGCTCAGAGTCCTTGCGCCCCACCAGGAATCCCAGTGCAAACGCTAGACCAACCAGTGCTACCAACCATCCATCAAGCGTCAACGTACTGCTCCTTCAGGTTGTACATGAAAGCATTGACGACACCGTGGAACATCTTGTCTCTGATCTTCAACTGTACTATCTCTAGCTTCTCACGTGCTTCTCTTACATTAAGTTTCTCTGTTATCACCCTGAATGTATTGTCTTCTAGTTCAGCGATGATTACGTATGCGTCTGGTTTGTTATCCATTCTATGTTCCTAGTGCTAGTGCTATCATTACAACCATAGATAAAGTCAGTGCTCTGCCTACGATCATTACGTATTGTGGTGGTAGCGGTATCGCTATGTACAGTGACAGTGCTACCAACCATGCAAGTAAACCCATTAGTCGTCGTCA
>Ga0222716_10001864_pt1 | contig 17374 bp, 8 predicted proteins | sample C33_13DmetaG_FD_165044 | JGI IMG/M metagenome (GOLD analysis project Ga0222716, IMG submission 165044) | Estuarine water microbial communities from San Francisco Bay, California, United States - C33_13D | ecosystem: Environmental > Aquatic > Marine > Unclassified | place: USA: California... | reverse complement strand
TCTACACCGCTCTCGCGTGGAGAAATAAGAGCTTCGGCAGCGCGATTGAATTCGCTTGGAGCATCGATCCAAGCGAGTTCGCTGTTCGTGAAAGTTCGAGTAAGATTAAGGTTTTCAAGAACTTCACGGAAAAGAACGCTTTCCGCCCTAATTTCACCGCTGAAGGTTTACACGGCGGCGCGTTGCTCGGTCTTCGCTCGACGGATTTCATTTGCTTTTACGATTGGGATGAGTGCCGTGTCATTCGTCGCTTGGATGTGTCGGTTAAAAACGTCATCTGGAGTGAGTCGGGTGAAATGGTCACCATCGTAAGCGATACGAGCTTCTTTATCCTGCGATACAACCTTGAAGCGACTGCGGAGGCTTTCGCATCTGGACACGTGGACGAGAGCGAGGGCGTTGAAGAGTCATTCGAGCTGATTTCCGAAATCAACGAGTCGGTCAGCACGGGTATTTGGGTGGGAGATTGTTTCATCTACACTAACACTGATAAGCGTTTGAACTACTGCGTCGGTGGCGAAGTGACGACCCTTACACACTTGGATCGTTCCATGTTCATCTTGGGTTACCTCGCGGCGCAGAACCGTGTCTTCTTGATGGACAAGAATTTTGCCGTCGTGTCCTTTACTTTGCTGTTGACCGTGGTCGAATTCAAGACGTTGATCCTTCGCGGTGAGTTGGAAGCCGCAGAGGAAGTTCTCGAGACGATTCCGGTCGATCAGCACAACTCCATCGCGCGCTTCCTCGAGTCTCGCGGCTTGGTGAGCGACGCCTTACGCATCGCGACCGACCCGGATTTCAAGTTTGAACTCGCTGTTCAATTAGGTGAACTCGATATCGCCCGAGAAATCGTAGAAACTGAAGGCGCGAATGAGTCGAAATGGAAGCAACTCGGTGAGCTTGCGATGTCGAATGGTGACCTCGAGCTCACGAACAAGTGCTTAGAAAAGTCTGGAGATTTGTCTGGTCAGTTGTTACTTGCAACCTCATCTGGATCGCCAGAGACGCTCAAGCAACTCGTAGAGGAATCGAAACTCAAGGGTAAGAACAATGTGGCGTTTGTATCGATGTTCATGCTGAAAGACATCGATGGTTGCATCGACTTATTGATCGAGACGAATCGTATTCCCGAGGCTGCGTTCATGGCGCGCACGTACGCGCCGAGTCGTGTATCTGAAATCATCGCGTTGTGGAAGGACGACTTGAGCAAGGTGAACAAGAAGGCAGCCGAGGCTTTAGCCGATCCAGCGGGACATCTTGAGTTATTCGAAGGCTTTGATGAGGCACTCGACGCGGAAAGACACGCCAGAGCGCAAGCGGGCGCCCAGGCCGACGCATGCGAATATGGCGTCGGACTCGCCGTCGACAAGCTTACGGATGCGATCGACGACATCGATGTGAGCGAGCAACAAGATCAGTCAGAAGCTGTAGTGGAACCCGAAGTCGAGGAAGAGGCGTCTCCGGAACCCGATATCGCGGTGGAGCCGGAATCTGAAGTGGCGGATGAGGCGGAACAGGAAGTCGAGGCGGAACAAGAAGTCGAGGCGGAACAGGAACCCGAGGTATCATCCGGCGAGCCAGCCGCGGATGGTGGTGAAGAGGATTGGGGTTTGGACGATGACGCCGCACCGGCGAAGGCTGATTAAAATCACAGTAGCTTGATGTAAATACGAGAGGCAAACCTTGCATTGCGCCAGCAGCCGCAGAGCACGACTCGGTCGACATGCCGCACGTTCGCTCACTCGTGGTGACGTGCGGGAACGCGGGAAAGAAAAAAGCATCCGCGGCATCTAAGCTGCAATCTGCGGCGTCCAAGAAGTCGTTGGCGTACCGCGTTTCCCGTGGCGGGCTGACGCTGGAGAAGATTCCGCAGCCGTTAGTCGAACGCTCGCCGTCCGTCGCTCTGGCCTTCACCTACCTCGGCGACGCGGTTTGGGAGCTCTACGCTCGACAACACATGATTCTAAAGCGCGTCACGTCGAGCGAGAGCGCGTCGACGTCGGGAAGGGCCATCAGGCCTCAAGACGGCGTCTCCAAGGGCTGGTGCAGCGCCAAAGCCATGCACGCGCACCTGAATAGGCTTCTCGAGCAGGATTTACTGACAGATCAAGAGCTCGCGGTGTTGAAATGGGGAAGAGATTTTGGACACGAGTCGCGGTCGGGACATAAAGGGGATGTGCACAGGGACGCCAGCGCTTTGGAGGCGCTTGTGGCGTACCTGTATTTATTCGAGAGCGATAGGTTGCACGAAGTATTAGAGCTGTGCGGCATGACCTTTTGCGGGAAGCCCCTGAACGGGCTTGTGGGAATCGCGGACGCAACGCTCGAGACGATGGACGCCCTGAATTTTGACGTCGAGGCGGTAGATTTAGACTCAATATAGCAATTTCACTACCGTCAAGCTCAAGCTTCCGCGGCGTAATCTTCCTTGATTTCAATAGCGCTCATCTTTTCGATCGTTGCACTCACTTCTTCATCGCCTTTCGTTTGACCTTCCTGCTCACTGCAAAGAGATTTGAGCCAGTCATCCATTTTCTTCACAGTCGTCGGTAAGAAACCATCCACCGTCGTGACGCAGTCCTTCTGTCCCGGCGTGTGACCTTCCGGCACGAGGAAATCGGGAATGTCCTCATCCTCAAGTAATCTTTGCAAACCAGTATACTGCGACTCCGCTTGGCTGAAAATCTTGATTTTATGTTGCGTGTGCACCGCGAGAAGAGGTTTGACCGCGCTCCACAAGTAATCAAACGCTGACGGAGCGTTGACGACGTAGATCGCCTTGGAGAGCTCCGGATAGTTGTGCGAAGCGACGCTATTGATTGTCTTCAACACATAGAGGCATCTTAACGCCGACATACCTATCCCGTCCATGTCGATGATGACGACTTGCTTATCCACCAAACCGTCGTAATCGTCGCTCGACGCCTCTTGCTCCTTGCCCTCAGCTTTGATCTTCTTCGCTCTCTCTGTAGCCTCGGGGATGATCGACTTCACCAAGTGCTCAGCGCGTACGATCGTAGAGTAAACGTGTGTTTCGTCGCTCGCCGACGTCGCTAACGCGGCATCACCCTTGCCCAACCGTAACATGTACACCGGGAACCCCTGTTTGGTGTAGCATAAAAATGGCGTCCCCGTCATAATCTTACGGTTATCAGCGAGCAAATCCCATCGTGGTTCGCTCGCCAGAATCGCATCAACGCCCACATGATCGCCAATTTTCACCGTCTTACGCCACTCCATCGCCTCTCTCAGCGCGGCCTCGGCGTCATCCAAACTATACTTGCGCGCTACTAAAAATCGTCGGAGCGTCGCGCGGCGGTTCCCCAACGGGCACATCGCCTCGGGAATTTCCTCGCAGTCCTCCCCGAATCGACCCGCCAATTCATCCACGAGCTCCTTCCAGTTCTCCGGATGCGGGAACTCGTGAAACAATTTCGTAGGATCAGTTTCCCTGCGTTCGTCAAAGCGCGTCCGTCAGTCACTGCTTCTGATCTCAACCATATCCGCATCGTTCGCTTCGATCGATCGCTCTTTTGCCACCGCGCGTCACGCGGGAGCGCGTCAACAAACACCATCGCGCGCGTCATCGATCGCGCGCACGTACGGTTTATCCTCGCCGTCCGAGGTCGCCGAGAACCAGCCACCGACGCTGCCAAACATGGAACTCATATTCCTCGTCCGCCGCTCGCGATCGCGCGCGCGCGCGACGCGGGCGCGCGGACGCGAGCGCGAGAAACTCCTTAACCACCGATCGGCGTCGATGCGACGCGCGTCGAGGAGCCGCGGGCGTACGCGCGCAGGTCTGAGGTTTGATCGAACGAAAAAGCTCCAAGCGAAAACCGCGCCGACGGCAGAACGCGTCGCGCGGCGAATCGAGCGCGAGCGAAGTCGCTAAGACGTCCGACGACGCGCGTTCGATCGACGGCGCGCGGCGATCGAGGCGATCGCGCGCGCAGGCGGTGAAAGAGGCGCGCGAAGTCGACGGATTCGACGATGAAGGTCGAGGCGAACGCCGCGATGGAAATTGCGGTGGCGGAGGTGAAGAAGACGGAGGTCGAGCGCGGGAATAAGGTGCTGGTGACGCCTTTGTACGGAGTGAAGGGTAAGTAACGACAGGACGCGAACGGCGGATGGTGCGAATGAAGAGATCAAGGTGACTGACGACGGCGAATTACGAATGAATCGCGCAGGAGAACAACCGATGTGCTATCACGTCTCCATCGATGGCTGTAACATCTTGCTCGATTGTGGATGGAACGATAAATTTGATGTGGACATGCTCAAGCCGCTGGCGGCGATCGCGCCGAAGGTTGACGCGGTTTTGATTTCGCATCCAGACACGGCGCACTTGGGCGCGTTGCCCTACGCGTTTGGAAAGTTGGGAATGAATTGCAAGGTCTACGCGACGCTGCCGGTGCACAAGATGGGACAGATGTACATGTACGATCACTTTCTGACGAGGCAAGATCAGGGGGATTTTCAGGAGGTGTTTTCGCTCGATGACGTCGACACGGCTTTCGCGGCGTTTGTGCCCGTCAAGTACATGCAGTTGTCGATGCTGCGCGGGAAGGGTGATGGAATCTCGGTCATGGCTTACGCCGCTGGCCACACGCTCGGTGGTGCGGTGTGGAAGATAGGAAAGGATGCGGAAGACGTCGTGTACGCCGTAGATTACAACGTGCGGAAGGAGAGACACCTGAACGGCACGTCTTTCGACGCCATTCACAGACCTGCGCTTCTCATCACTGATGCGAGTAGTGTCGACCGCGAAGTGCCGAACAAGACTACTCGAGACGCGAAGCTGATTGATTCGATATTGTCTAGCTTGCGTATGAACGGCAACGTGCTCATTCCGATCGATCCCGCTGGGCGCGTGCTCGAGTTGATTTTGTTGCTAGAAGAGAAGTGGGCGCAGCGTCAGTTGGGATCGTACCAAATCGTGCTTTTGACCAACGTGGCGTACAACACGCTCGATTTCGCGAAATCGCATTTAGAATGGATGGGGGATCACGTGACAAACGCATTCGAGCGGAGACGCGAGAACCCATTTAACACAAAGTTTCTCACGCTGTGCCACTCGATGGAGGAGTTGCAGGCGTTACCGCCGGGGCCTAAAGTCGTCCTCGCGTCTTTCGGAAGCTTGGAGGCGGGACCATCGAGACATTTGTTCGCTGAATGGGCTGAAGATAAGAGCAACTTGGTGATTCTCACCGGTCAACCGGAGCATGGTTCGCTCACTGAGCAAGTCGTGCAGCTTAGCGCAAAGGCCACGGCGAAGAAAAAGATCAAGCTCACGTTATCGCGCCGCGTCCCTTTGGAAGGATCAGAGCTAGCGGAGCACGAGAGTAGTCGCAAACTGAGTACAAGTGCCGAGCCGGAGAAGAAGGAGAGCGAGACTGTGACAGTAGAGGAAGAAATGACGGATATAAAACCGGTTGAAGCAGAGGCTGAGCCCATGGATGTACTTTTTGGCGTGACAACGGTGGGATCTACTCAGGAAGCCGATTTACGACGGCGCGATACCTTGACGGAGGGATTCACACCGATCTCCACGCCACATGGTCCCATGTTTCCTGATGAAGTGTGGGAGCCGACGATGACGGATTATGGTCAAGAGATAGACATCGAAACGTTTCATCAAATTTCACAAATGTCGAGCGGGATGCCTACTCTGGAACCGATGAAGGAGACAACCGCGGTCGACGATCTTGCTGTCGCGCACATCGAAGAAGACGAAGAAGAAGAGCCTCAAGAGGTTCCTACGAAACTCGTCACCGAGACTCGTGAAATTAACATCCGTGCGACAATCTTAACTGTTGACTTTGAAGGCAAGGCAGACGGGAAGAGCGTCCGCACTCTCATCACGCAAGCTGCGCCGAGACGGGTAGTTTTAGTTCATGGTGGTGCGAAGGAGACTAAGACGCTCAAAGATGCGCTCACTGCCGGATTACCCGGTGTGCAGATCGATGCTCCTGATGCGGGTAAGACGATTGAGTGCACTTCGGCTTCGGCGACGTACAAGATTCGCGTCTCAGACGCGCTCTTTCAAAAGGCAAACATGCGAGACATGGCGGGTTACAAAGTTGGCTGGGTCAACGGTGTCGTTGGTAAAGCGTTGGAAGAGGGTGGTGCTCCAATGTTACTGCCTGTCTCTGCCTTGAACTCGAACGCTGAAGGCATGGCACTCGCGCCGTCAAACGCCACGATGACAAAGGTGTCTGCGCAGCCCGGTTCCGTATTTTTGGGTGATTTGCGTCTTTCTGATTTCCGTCAGGTGCTAGCTCAAGAGGGCATCATCGCTGAATTCGCCGATGGTGTGCTGGTGTGTGCCAATGGTCGCGTCACGGTTAGAAAGGATGGTGATGAAAAGCTTGTCGTCGAGGGCGCGTTATCCCAAGACTATTTCGACGTTCGACAGATCCTTTACTCGCAGTACAGCATCCTCTAAAGGAATTTGCTAGCTCTAGATTAACAATGTACTATGACTAAAGTAGATTTGAAACAACTCACGCGGAAGACGAGAGCTTCTTCTCCAACTCTGCGATTTGCTCCTTCATCAGCGCCAAGTCTCGCGCCACGCGTTCTGTATTGTTCGGTTGTTTGCTAATTTCCACCACCTTTCGCTGCAAATCGGTCTGCGCGCGACGCGCGACGCCAGTGGCTTCAACTTTACTCACTAAGTCGGCGAAACCGCTATGCATTCCGTGAAGGTGTTTGTACGCAGCTCGACACAACTCATCCGAACGCGCTTCTCTGAACAACGTCTCCTCAACGACGGTGTACGTGCGTTGTAGCAGCACCTCTGCGGATTGGATTTCGGTTTGCACGCTGCGAGTATCGCTCACGATTTTCGAAATCTCTCCTTCCTGCTTCTTGATATTCTTTATGATTTCGTTAACTCGTCGCACGAACGAAGGACGGTGCACGTTCTTTGGCGATGCCTCGTATTCCTCAAGCAGTTGACGTTGCTCGTGCTCCTTGACGCGCAACAACGCGCTCGTTTCTTTGCCTTCAGAGCGCCACTTTTCAATCTCCTCAAGTTGGTGCTTTGCATTTTCACGCTTTTGACTGGCCGCGACCGCATGCGCTTCGATGGCGGCAACAAGCGGAGCTTTTGCGGCTTCCCACTCAGCCTTAAGTTGTTCCATTCTCTCCTTTGCGGTGTTGAGCACCTTGTTCAACTCGGCTTCGCTCTCCTCGATGGGGCGATCGGTGGCCAATACCATACCCACGGCTTGTTTGTGCAACAAATAATTCGACTCAAGCTCTGCCGTTCGCGCGCGTTTCTCATCTGTGGACTCCAAAGCTTCTTTCACTTTGGCCGCGCACGAGGCGATTTCATCATCCACCGTCGAGAGCACTGCGATGGCTTCATCGATTCGACGCTGAATATCTTCCACGTCGCGTTCTCGCGCGCTCAATCGCCCTTCGAGTGTATCAAGGGCGTCCTTTTCTACTTCCATCGCTGTCTCGAGAACGTTTGTCTCGTCCATCTTCGTTTCGAGTTCGCGTCTCGCCCGTCTCGCCTTCGGCTCGGCGTAGAACCCGCCTTCGATCGCGAATTTGAACACCTCCGTAATCAATCCACGCAAGCCTCCACGAGTGCGCAAATCGAACGGTTTTCCATCAGGTCCGATGAAATCTATGCGCTCCACACCTCCAAACTTCAATCTCTGCGCATCTTCTTCGCGTTCGGTAGCCGCGCGGCTGCGCGACGCATACTCTAAGACGGAGGCCAATGTCGAGGCCGCTCCGCCTTCTCTGAGTTTCCCAAAAAAACCACCCTCGTCCTCTGTCGCCAACCGCACCGTGCGAAATTCTCGTATATCCTCCGCGTCGTCCGTCTTTTTCTTCGCCCTCGCCGCGGCCGCGATCCCTGCGAACCCTCCAAGCGACTTGGCCGCCTTCCCCCACGCCGCGCCCGCGCGCGTCGATTTCGCCACCGCCTTGATCGCGCGCTGTCCCGCACTCCCGACCCCGACGGCCTCATTCGTCGTTCGTCCCCCCGCACTTCCCGAAATCGCCTCTTCGACCTCTTTCCTCGGCAATTTATTGAGAACGAATTTCAAAATCGACCGCGCGCTCGCCTCGCTCGGATACAAGAACTGTTGAAATCCAATTTCTCCGTCCCCTCCGTACCCAATCGTCCTGAGCGCTTCCGCGTACGCCCCGGCGACGCGAAACCGTTCCGCAACGTTCGAATCGTCGTCTTCGCTCGGCAGCGTCTCCGCGAGGTGCTTGAACGCGACGGAATCGATGCGGACGAGCGCCGAACGGATGAGTTTGGCGAACGCCACGCCGTCGTCGACGAGCGATGCGAGGTCGTCGGACGCGATCGGGACGTCCGCGGCGCGAAGGGCGAGGACCAGAACGCCATCGGCGTCGGCGGAGGACATCGGGACCCGCGGTGCCGCGCGAGGCGCCGCGCAATGCGGCGATCGAGACGCAAACACGGCGACGCGTCGAACGCGTCGGCGATAGGTGTTGACGCCACAGCGCCGCGCGCGGTTCGTGCGCGCGCGGACGTACCGCGCGCGCGTGCGGCGCGCGAAGATTTGAATCGGTCATGTCGGGCGAACGCGACGCGGGCGACGCCGCGGCGACGCCGAAGCCACCGCGAACGCCCGACAAGACGCTCGTGCAGCGACTCGCGCAACCGAAAACCGCCGATGAGCTCGTCGCGCTCGTTCCGAAGACGATTCTGCTCACGGAACACGCGGAGGGCGCGTCCGCGATGGCTCGAGCCGAGGTGTGGGACCACTTTTCGGTGATGTTTTGGATCGCGAACGATTGCTGCTGGAGCCAAGAGACCAGGTGGGTGTTCGTGCCGATGGCGTTCGTGGTGGTCTTCTTTTCGCATAACGTGTGGGCGTCGAGGAACGACGCGAGTGAGTTCAGACACGCGTTGGCGGTGTTCTTTTGGCTCGTCGGGGCGAATTCATGTTGGGTTTGGATGGATTTCTACGGGTCGGTACACGCGCTCGAGGTGTGGTGCGTGATTTGCTTTGCGACGAGTATACTCATAGAAACCGCGCAGCTCACGGTTTTGGCGGTGCCGGCGGTGAAAAATGCGGGCGAAGTCGACACGCAAGACGTCACCGATGCGTTTCAGGCGATCGCAATTTTATCCTGGGCGGCGCACGATTTGACGGTGTTTTCGTATTACAATCTGTCGTCGGTGTCGCAAGACTACTGCCGAGTTGCGTGGTGGATCTTGGGCGCTGTAATTGTGTTTCAGGTATCGTATTATCTCTACTTACAAATCAAGATTTATCGCACACGTCCGGCGAGCTCGGGCGTAGACTACGCCTTAGCTCTCTTCGCGTGGTCGATCGGGTGCATATTCTGGGAATTTGGTGATTTTTATGCAACCGACCATCAAGAGCCGGAACCCGTGTTTCGACCGCCGCGACATGTCGATAACTTTCGATGGTGGTCGTTTTGGATCATAGTTGTCGGCGCGCTACCGCTCGCGGTGTGGTGTGTGAGACACTCGTTGAATCTCATGGCGTGGAGTAAGAAGAATCGATAGCAAACTAGAATGTACAACAAGTATCTACAGTACCTAGGACTAAAAATCTAATGCTTACTTTCATTCTTTCATGCTGCCTCGACGGCGCGTTCGAGTTGGATCTCGAACACGTCCGTTCTTAGGCTGATCCCCTTGCCACGCATGACATCGAGCAGGGCGGCGCGTTCTTTGGTCGAAAACACCGAGGCTAGTGATTCGATTCCATACAGCCAAATCGCTTTATTCCACGGTACCGCGTTTATGGCGCGTAAGAAGATTGTCTTAGCGCTGGACGCTTGTCCGCACGACACGTACGCGCGCATGTACGTAAGCCACAATAAAGGCGACTGCGCCGTGATTAATGCCGGTTGCAATGCTCGCTCGAAGACGGAAATTACGCGAGGGTTCGATGCAAACGGTTTGCCGACCTCCATGCCGAGCGCGTAGTACATCAGTGTCACGTTGGGATTGCGCTCGAATTCAAAATCCAATAGACGACGCATGCGCTGCCTGCCTTGGACATCAAGTTCAAGTTCACACATCTTCAGAAGCAGATGCGGGCTCTTTGGAAAAACTTTAAGCGCACATTCAAGACTTGAGCGCCGTGTTGCAAGTGGCTTCATGTCCAACAGCTTGACGTGCAATGCGTGCCAATGCTCCACGTTTGTCGCGCAAAGTTGCGTCTCCGGTGGTACGGCACGAATTGCATCGTCAATTTCCTTGCACGTCTGGTTGTTCAAGTACTGGAAGTGCGCAAAGCATTGAATCAACGCGACGCCATGTTCTTGCAGACCATCGTGTTCGCGACCTTTCCACACACCGCCGCCCGCAAAAGCGTTGTTCATTTTTTGGTTGAACAAATTGTGCGCTCGTAGAAAGCTCGTGGCGCCTTCGACGCGTGCGTCGTCTGGAGTGATTTCTTCTCCAGAATCTACGCTCGCGAGTGCCAACAACACCTTCAGTGCGTTTTCTCTATCATTCACGCGCAGTTCGCATTCGACCCAAGATAGAGCTAGGTGTGAGATGTCTTGCACCTTGGCTGACGTTGCAGTGCTGAACACTTTTGCATAAATTTTTCGCGCCGATGCTTTCCGTCCGGATTCCCATTCCATTTTCGCGAAATGCGACCAAAGCTTGAGAGAATTTTCGTGGACACCCGACAGAAGCTCTTTTGCGACATCTTTCGTCGTGACGACGCGACATGAGAAAATGGTTGGATCATAGCTTGCGAAAACGCGAAACATATTCGCTCCGAGAGCGCCGCGTCCAGCATCAGCGGTGACCCACGCATGCTCAAGTCCATAACTCTGTGAAAGCCATGTTCCATCGTGCTTCACGCCATTGGCGCTGGTGAAAACTTGCAAGGCATTTACATACGGACCAGACGTGCTTTCAATGAGATCGAGCGATTTATCGTGATCAAAATCACTAGGGAGATTGTCCAAAGTGCCGACAAGTCGTAGCGTTTGCATCCACAATCGCCGCTTCGCAGTTTCGTCGCTCAACCTTATCAAGCCGTGCTTGATATCATCGAACCATATCACACGAGGTGTCACGCTTTGTTCATCTTCCTGTACGTCCATCGATCGAGCTGGTCTCCATATCTCGCAACAGCGTTCCCTCTCTTTCACAATCCATCGACGCAATATCTCATCATCAATTTCAATGTCCGCCGCTGCGTCAAGCTGCTCTTCGAGAAGTGCGATCGCGGCTGCGTCTGGTTCTTCATCCTCCTCACTATCGTCGCCAACGCAATCTTCGTCGTTGTCTATCGCAGTGTCTTCAAAACGTTCCCAGCCACCACCGAGGATGGCTCCTGCTGGCACATCCGGTGGAGACGGAGGAGGTGGAGGCACTTCGCAAGGCGTTTGATGCGCATGCTTATTCCTATTCGCTGCGTCTGATTTTGCATCACGAACTGAGATCTTGAGCTCTGTGTTCATTGACATCCAGTCGTTCCATCCCGTGGCGTTCGGCTCACCGACACGAGGCTCACCGCACTCCCAAAATTGCTCAAATGCATCCGCTAGTTCGTCTTCCGTCTGCGTCGACGGGGAGAGGCAACAAAATTCTATTGCTGCTTGAATCCTTGCTACTGCTAGTTCCGTTTCACCAGTTTGAATGTCGAATCGACATACATCGACGATGAGATCGACAATTGCGCGTTCTAGTTCGGACACCTTGCTTGGGGCAGCAGATACTTGCGCCAGCTGGTTCCTCGCTATCGCGAGTGAACGTAAAGCTCTGTTGAAGTCGTCACGAACGCCGCTCGCGCTAAAGTTGCTAAAGTCACGCATACGGTAACGAAGATACGCGTGCCAAATATCAGGACTTCCAGTATTTTGCTCTAACGCGTAATGCCAGCGCGATTTGATTGAAGGACTCTCTTCAACCTTTTCGTACTCCATGAGCAGCATGATGATTACACGCGCATCGTGCGAATGATACCTCAATGCCTGCTCCAGTATGGCGATCTTTTTCTCAACCAACTGACGAATTTCACTTCGTTTTCTCGTCAAAGCCATGAACTCGTCTTGAAATCGGGCGAATTCGATCCAAAGTTCGACGTCCTCCGGATGCTCTCGCGTTTTTTCATTGAACCTCTTCGTCCTTTGCATCAGATGCGCATGCGCGTTCTCCATCCCGTCTTCAGCTATGTGCGGAACGTCCAAGTTAGGTAACTCTAGTTTGACAAATTCTTCGGCGCTTGTATCTGCCTTTGCCGTATCCACGAGAGAAGTTTTGCGCAGTCTTGGCGCGCTTCGATCGCTTCGCGAAGACATCCCTCGTGTAAAGTAGCGCTCTTTCGTCGATTCACGCTCGCGTTTGGACGTCAAATTCAATCCATAAAAATCGCTCTTACGCGCTCTTGCCGCGCGTTCGTACCACTCTCGCGCTTGATCCACGGCCCGTCGAAACTTGACGCCGTCTGCGCGCGCTGCGCGCCCATATGCCAGATTGTCGCCGTCGCGTCGCGCGTCTTCATACGCATCCCTCCCCTGGCGCATGCGAACGTCACCGACGCGCGCATCCCGCGTCAAACTCCCATACTTTTCCTCTAAAGCCGCAATCTTCCGCGCATCGTCAACTCGAACTCTCTTCTCCCTTCGTTCGCGCTTCTTCTCTTTGCGCTCGCGCTTGTCCCGCTTGCTTCTCTTCCCACGCTTCTCTCCCCGGTCGTCGTCGTCGTCTCGCGACGATGTCGAAGGCGAGATCGAGCGCACGCGCGCATCGGCGACGTCGCCGTCCGCGGGTGCGTCGTTCGCGCTGGCGCGGAAAGAATTCATTCGAAGCCAAGCGTCGGACGCAGCGTCGGCGTCAGAACGCGACGAGGATGCGCGAACGCCATCGTCGCGCGCATCGATGGGAAACAGCGCCATCGTCGACGGCGCGCGCGTCGATGGCGCGCGCGTCGACGCCCCGCGTCGCGCTCTGAGGTTCGCAGTCGTCGCGTCTAGGGGTAGGTGTTCTAACTTCTCACACGATGTGCGTCGAGCGATGCGGTGAGATCCGCGGCGCGTTCGCGCTCCACGACGATCGCGCGGTTTGTTTCTGCGAGATTTTGTTCCAGAGCGCGGCCAAGTGAGTCGCGAAGGAGCCGCGCGATGAGAGCAGCGCGCTGAACATGCTCGAGAGTGTCTGACGCGCCGTCGTTTGCCGCGGCGGCGGCGGCGCGACGTTCGGTAATGTAGGCGACGATGTAGGCGACTTTCGCGGCGTGCGCGAGGTTTTGCGCGTATTCAGTGATGAGAGAGTCGGCGAGAGAGTTTGCGATGGCGGCAGCACCGACTGCCACTTCTCTCGCGTGGGCGATGCGTTCGAGCGTCTCTGACGCGAGGGCGGAGTCTTCCGCACGCGCGGCGCGGACTTGATCACCGTCTTTAGGTGGTTGGCACATCGATTTCCGTCGCTAGCAAAATAACTCGCCACTTTTGTGGCGCTGCAGCTCGTTCTGCAGAGTCACAGCGTGCGCACGAGGCTCGAGAACTCGAGAACAAATATAGCGCGCGAACGATTGCGTCAACTTACACGCTAACAAGCTACGACCGATTGCGTCAACTTACACGCTAACAAGCTACGACTAGGAAACTACCTAATAAAACGTCGTTCGCGTTCTGTGATGCGGTTCTGTCGACGTGTTGCGCTTTGCTTCGCCTTTCTCCCACAGCAGCCAGTCTATAACGATGCTGCTGACGCGCTCACCGTGCTTTTTTGCGAAGCACTCGCGAATCGCTTCAACCGCCATCACCGTGCACGCGCGAATCTCGATTTCTTCCGCACTTTTCGCTGGTATCTCCACCTTATTCACGATTTTCGTTAACAGGGCATCGTCATAGTGTAAGATGCCTTGCTCGCGAAGCGTCACCGGGACTCTGTAATCGGCGAACATCGTCAGCGCTTCGATATCGTGAAACGACCCCAAACCTTGTCCGCGAAAGCCGCCCCAGAGATCCCCCACGAAAATTTGCGCGCGCTTATAGAAGAAAACGTCATCCCCCCAGTTCGCATCCCTCGCCTCGTCGCGAAATCCGGGGAAGTGTTCGATGCACAACGCAACCAACCGCACCGCCGATCCGTTCGCGGCGCGAACAAACTCGGCGCATGAACCGCCGAAACTTTTCGCCAACCCATCACCCACTTCCCGAATCAGTCTAGCCCGCGTCTCTTCGTCCGGTAGAGGGCGCGGCCAATTCAATATCGCCCTAAGATCTGTCCAACTAATCGTTTGCAACCGCTCGCACGTCAACGCGGTCCAATCTCTCGCGTACGCGCTCCGCCAGCCCCGCGTAAGATGCTCGTACTCTAATCTCTCATCTTCCTCCACGCCATCGTCGTGATCGGGCCAAAAGCAAAAGTTAATCGCATCCACACACAGCGTGAACATCGCCATCGCCTCGTCGTCTCCACGGACGTCCCCGTGATGCGCGCCGTCATCGAAGCCGCGACAGCCTTGTTTCAGACGCGCGACGTCGTCGTCGCTCAGCGCGTCGACGAACCGCGCCACCGCATCCGCGTCCACTGTAACCTGACGAGCGCGTTGCGTCACCTTCGCGCACGTCGCGCGCACGCGCGCGCACGGACACGGATCGAGGGCATCGACCGACGACATGTCGCGAAGTGCCGCGAGTGGGACACTGGCAGGAGAAATTTTTTGAAAATTGTGACAGCTGACGACACAACGCCACTCGTGCGCGTCGCACGGCGCGCGGAGACGAACGACGGACGACGGACGACGCGAATCGTGAACGACTCGACTCGCGCGGGCGGTCGAACCGCGAAGAACTCGACGAGCGCGCGCGGAACGAGATTTTCGTGGGACTGCTCGGGACGATCGCGGGGCCGGGACATCGAGACATCTGTCGACGCGCGTCGTGGGAGCGTGCGGACGACGGTGGTGAGGTAAAAAGAAGTGTGTTTAACGGCGCGTCGAACGCGACGTCGGAGACGACATGACGAGCGTGAACGTGAACGTGCAAGGGAGCGATGAGGTGCGAAGGAGGTTTCAGTCTTTTTTGAACGAGTACGTCTACGACGCGAGCGCGGATGCGCCCGACGATGGAGTGCTCGCCAGTCCGGGTGTTCGAGATGATGCGAGAAGGAATCAGCGGCGAGTATACGTGGAGCAGTTGGAGTACATGGACTCAAAGACGACGTTGACGGTTGATTTTTCACACTTGATGGATTACGACAACGAACTCGGTGCCGAGGCGGTGCAGGCAAACTTTTACATGTATCAACCGTTCTTGAACGAGGCGGTGGGATTATTTGTACGAGAACATCGACCGGAATTGGTGAGGTACGATGGTGGCGTGGAAAAAGAGTTTTGGGTGAAGTTTGTCAACTTGCCTCGAGTCGATCGGTTACGGAGTTTAAAGGCAAACAACATCGGGCAACTTTCGAGCTTTAGCGGGACAGTGACGCGCACGTCGGACGTTCGACCGGAGTTGTTGATGGGATGCTTTAAATGTGGTGAGTGTGGAACCCTGGTGCCGAACGTGGAGCAGCAGTGTCGGTACACGGAACCGTCAATCTGCCTCAACGAAGTTTGTGGCAACAGAAACAAGTGGACCTTGGAGCGAGAGGGGTGCAAGTTTGTGGATTGGCAAAGAGTGCGTGTACAAGAGAACGCGGACGAGGTCCCGGCTGGCTCATTGCCAAGAAGCATGGACGTCATACTTCGACACGAAATCGTCGAAGAAGCGCGAGCCGGTGACAAGGCTGTGTTCACTGGCACTTTGCTCGTTGTGCCAGAGGTCGCCCCGAAGAACATGGCGGGCGATCGCACCGAGCTCCAATCTTCGGCCAAGGGACGAAGCGATGGTATTACGGGCTTGCGTCAGTTAGGTTGCCGAGAACTCTTCTATCGCATGGTTTTTGTCGCGCAAAGTGTCGTGAACACGGCCGAGCCAAGTGGCGGCGGTGCAGTCGATATTCGCGGCGATGACGAGGAAGAAGTTGTCAAAACCTTTTCTTCGCAAGAAAAGCGCGAGATCACGCAAATGGCACAAGATCCGCACTTGTACGACAAGTTTGTCCGCTCTATCGCTCCTACTGTGCACGGACACAGCGATATCAAGCGTGCCATCACCCTTATGTTATTTGGCGGCGTTCACAAGAGTACTGGTCAGACGAATTTGCGAGGCGACATCAACGTGTTGATCGTGGGTGATCCATCCTGTGCGAAAAGTCAGTTCCTGAAGTACGTCACCGCATTTTTACCGCGCGCCGTGTACACGTCAGGCAAGAGCTCTTCTGCGGCTGGTTTGACGGCAACTGTCGCTAAAGATATCGAAACTGGTGAATATTGTATCGAAGCCGGCGCGCTCATGCTCGCCGATAACGGTATTTGCTGCATCGATGAATTTGATAAGATGGACGTGAAAGACCAGGTCGCCATTCACGAGGCGATGGAGCAACAGACCATCAGTATTGCTAAAGCCGGCATTCAGGCGACGTTGAACGCGAGGACAAGTATTTTGGCCGCCGCGAATCCAAACGGAGGACGTTACGATCGAAGCAAAAAGTTGCGACATAACTTGTCGCTTCCTCCGGCTATTTTGTCTCGTTTTGATTTAGTTCACGTCATGATCGATGAACCGGATGAATTTCACGATTACACTTTGGCTCGACACATCGTGAGCTTGCATCAAAAGCGTGAAACCGCGGTGGAAGTTGATTTTTCGTTGGAGCAGCTTCAACGTTACATCCGATACGCGCGCACAATCAAACCGAGAATGACGCCGGAAGCTCAGAAAGAAATCGTGGATGCGTACGTGAAATTGCGTCGGGGTGATAGTCAGCCAGGCACGCAAACGGCGTACAGAATCACCGTTCGTCAGCTCGAGGCAATCGTCCGTCTGTCTGAGGCTCTCGCGCGATTGCACTGCCGGGCGGAAGTGCATCCAAAGCACGTGAGAGAAGCGAGGCGACTTTTGTCTGAGTCCATCATCGCTGTCGAGGCTCGCGATTTGACACTCGACGCGGATGACATGGAGCTCGAGAACGACATCAGTGATCCCATCCTTCCCGAAGAAGTTCTCGAGAGCTTGCGAGCCAAGCGACGCGAGCAAGAACGTCAAGCAAAAGCGCAAGAGAAAGGAGAGGATGCGGCTGACGGCGAGGACATGGCCCCCGCTGAACCCGAGCCTGTGCCTGAGAAGCGAACGACCACGGTAAGTTCCGAAAGGTACAACCAGGTTAAACACATTCTCCTGCGCCACATGCGTCAACGCGAGTTCGACAGCGAAGATGGCGCCGAAGCTGGCATGCTCCAGAAAGATTTAATCAGCTGGTACATCGACGAGCAAGTCGTACCCTCGGGTGTTTCCGATCCCGAGGACCTCTTAGCCGAATACAAACTGG
>Ga0222716_10001862_pt1 | contig 17378 bp, 19 predicted proteins | sample C33_13DmetaG_FD_165044 | JGI IMG/M metagenome (GOLD analysis project Ga0222716, IMG submission 165044) | Estuarine water microbial communities from San Francisco Bay, California, United States - C33_13D | ecosystem: Environmental > Aquatic > Marine > Unclassified | place: USA: California... | reverse complement strand
CATCTAAAGCAAAGAATAGAACAAGCTAAAAGGAGGTATGGATATTATGATACAAGCACTAATACCAGCAGCATCGAATCTTCTGGACAAGTTCATAGAGGACAAGGATCAGAAAGCGCAATTAGCGCACGACTTAGCGACCATGGCAGAGAGGCACGCACAGGAACTAGCTGTAGCGCAGATAAAGGTCAATCAACAGGAAGCTAAAGGCAATTGGTTTCAGTCAAGTTGGCGTCCATTAATTGGCTGGATATGCGGCCTTAGTTTGATGATAAACTACATGGTAAGCCCTATAGCCGCAGGGTTTGGAATTATATTGCCCCAGGCGGATATGTCAGTAATGATGCCTTTGCTATTTGGTATGCTTGGCATTGCAGGAATGAGAAGCTATGACAAAAGACAATCAACAGACACGAAATAAATGTCCTCGTTGCAGCAGCAATAAAGACGCAGTTAACGTACACGGACACTATCAATGTCCAGACTGTAAATGTGTTACTGATGATTGTTGCCAGGGGGAGTGCCAAGTGGGGCTAGCGAACGGAGGAGGAAACACTAACCCCGAATAACCATATCAACTATTTTTAGCTGAGTAAATAAGAAATACAGCGCCAGCTAGAACAACCAGCCCTAAGATGATAAGCACCGTAACCAGTATGCCTACCATGATATCGTGGATACGCTTCTTGCGCTTCTTCTCATCTTCCTGACGCTTTTTCCTCTGGTCAGCTTGGAAACGCAACCAATCATCCCACAGATGCCAACGTCCGTACAGCATCATGAACTCTTTTAGCTCTTGTTCGTTTTGCTTGATTTTTTCTAGAGCCATGAACTCTTCAAGGTCATGGTCAGCACTACCGCCAAACAAGCTATTTCTTTTTTTGTGGAGTTTCTTTTCTAAGTCAGCCTTGCCATTAACAAAATTGGCAACCGCCTCACCGCAATCAGCAATAGATTTGCCGTTGGCACAGGCTTGCTTGATAATACCAAAAGCCGCATTACAAGCCGCCAGTTCTGCTAACATTGCTACCTCGTCATGCTGTCTAGCTTTGCCTCGATTCGGTCAAGTGATGAGTAAATCCTGTCCATCTCAGACTTGCTATCAATCTTGCTGACATATTCCTCTCTGGTCTTGTTTAGAAGAATTTGTATGCGTTTTATTTCTTGCGACTGAGAGTGCAGAAACCATGAACCGCCAGCCATTATAATACCTATTAGAATATCAAAGAGGCTAGCCATATCCATGTTAAATCTCGTCTGGGAAGTTGTTGATAGGTGCTTTGCCAGTTGGGTTGCTATCACTATCGACTGGCGTATCAAACAATGCCATAAATGCTGTAAGGTCTGCAACCGCATCTATAGCCGCCTCAATCGTATTGCTGGCAGTGCGAACACTAGCACGATAGTCGAGGGTAGCTTGGTCTACGCTGTAATCAGAGACCTCAGAAGCCTTCACAATCTTCCAATCGGTAGATTGTAGCATTGACCCTGCTGTTGCCTTTGTCTGCGCCTTGTATTGGCTTTTAAGACCCAGTGTAACCACCTGATTGCCGTTTTCATCTAAGACAGCATTGCCGTCTGCGTCCACTGCGTTTACATCATCCAACGCCCTTGCAACACCAGCCGACCAGTAGAACCTGTTGTCAAAAGGTGCTGGGTCATCTTCCCAGACTAGCCCTGCCGCAGTCTTTTCAGCATCGGTTGTTAGACCTAGCCAGTTTCTTGGGTACTGGTTGCCGTCAGAATCTGTCCAACCCCTTCCAGCATGAATAGCCTTGCCATTATATTTCCACATTTATTTACTCCTATCTTGCATTTGCGTATTTGAATGGCATTTCAGCAAATGCCATGAAGAGGTATGTGCTTCCTGATGCGTTCATATCGGTTGTTGAATTTCTAGCTTTAAAGCCATTTGACAAAAAGTCGTAGTCGGCACTCGTAGTAGAAACTTCAGCATTGCTTAAATTTGAATAAAGATACTTATGCGGGTCAGAATTGTCAGGGTCACGTCTGTTGTCTAGTATTTGCCAATTTCCTGTAGTATTAGTACGCTTAATGATAACCCAAGCTGGTCTGAAACCTGTGTAGACAAACGTGCCGTCTGTGGAACTTCCGTTTCCTGTGTAACTGCCAATCTTGGAATAGCCTTCAACGGAGTGGAAACAGTAGGCTATAATCTTATCTGCATTGCCATTAGAGTGAACATCGCTACCTGTAGTTATTACAGAAGAATCCCAATTATAATAATATTGATTTGGTCTATTTAATATTGCAGATGTAGTAAAACTCAAAATATAAGATTTGCCTATAACATCGGCATTTATTTGAAAAACTTGCGACTCATCCCTGTTTTTGTTTATCAATAACTCAGGTGCTTTATCTAGTCCGTGACCTATAGTAGCCCCTGCCGTGCCGTTACCAGTATAAGAAACAATACTAAACCCTGCCTTTGTGTTAGCCGATACTGACGATGTGATTGAACCGTCTGTATTGCTGACTGCTGTGCCACCAGCTTTCCAAGCCCAACCTACGTATGTTTGAGTGTTCTCATTTGTTGTACCGCCACTGCCTAGACTAAATCCATTGCTATCAAAACTTGTTAAGTTTACCGTGTTAGAGGTATCTGCTACAGTTGAATTACTTTGCAAAAACAAACTTGCTCCTCTTACTGTATCTACGAGATAATGACTCGATGTGCTACTTCTTTCTTTTATCCAAACAAAATCTGGTGAAAATTCATAGCTAGATATACTTTGAGAAGTGCCGTTTCCTGTCCATAGATTTGCTTCAAAATAGTCCTCTGGCACATCATCGTCTAGCGGTGTGATAGATGGTTCGGGTAGGTTGGCTGAGTTTAATGCGAGGAAGCCAGACGGTACTGCATACTTGAAATCACCGTAGCCGTTAGCATCTGAGTTACCACCAGCCGTGGTAGACCCAGCGAAGGTGCTGTCTTGTCCGAAGTTTACTGTCCAAGTGGTTGGTGTTTCTATTGAAAAAGCTGGAAGATATGTTTCTCCAGTAGTAACCGTAGTGTCATTGCTGTCAGGGTCTAATGTTGTACTTGCTGTACCACCTCCACTATTTGCCCAAGTACCATTTCTTGAAATCCAAACTTTTCCAGCGTCTGCGTCAAAAGCTATCGCAAAAAAATCTCCAGTTGCATAAGACCCAAATAAAGAACTATCAACAGTTGAACCGTTTTTTCTTAAAGTATCTGCGTAAAGACCAACAGCATCTCCAAAGGAATACGAAGTAGATGGTAAATATCCAACAATGGCGTTTGTTCCAGCAACTTGTTTGTAAGATAGGTTATTTGAATCAGTCAAACCTATAGTAAATCTGTTTGACCCTGCTGTGATTCCTTCCCAATACCACTTACCTGTTACAATACCTGTGCTACCAAAAGCGGTCTTGTGTACGGTGCTATTGTTAAATTTTAAATTACCTTCAGAATAAGTAATGTTGCTAATATAATCTACAGCCAATGGATTAAAAGTAGCATAGTTCAACGTAGGGCTATCTGGGACTACGTCAGCGGCTATTAGGTTGTTCACAGTCCAATCATTGCCATTACCGCTAGTGTCATCACCAATAGCCGCACTATCGCCAAACTGAAGTCTGAAGCCGTTAGTGCCGAAGGTTAAACCGCTGGTGTCCTTTGGTATCCATACGCCTGATTTGGTTTCGCCAAACGATGTCGGGTCTAGGGCTTGTCCGTCTATAAAATTAACATCGGCTAGGTAGCCATCAAAGAAATTTCCTGCCGCTTCTGGTCTTGAACCTATGTAATGTGCATCTGTTGAGTTAATATCACTTGCCCGACCATCAGTAGGGTCAGTTGACAAAGAAAAAGATGTAATTCTGCTTCCATTAACATAAAGCCTCATTTTGTCAGAATCTGTAGCGTTATCGGTATCCCAAACGATAACAAAATTATACCAAGCGGACGTATCTCTAAATACTGCGTTGGTGTATTTTCTTCCGAGAACAACATTTGTGTTTGTCACAACATCAAAAAATAATTGGTCTGACGAAAACCCAATTATAGAATATGGTTGTAAAGAAAGACCTGCTGAAAATAAAAACCCAGTTCCTAAATTACCTCTCTTTACCCAAGCACTCCATGTCCAAGTGGTAAGACTATCACCTGACCCAGAAGGTGTCCTGTTTAAATTAGCTGAACTTCCATCATCAAACCGCAAAGAGTCGTTTATCTGATAGCCGTAGAAACCAGCCTGACCACCAGCCGCTATATTGAATAAGCTACTCATTAAGCAACTCCTATTGCACGACCTATTTCGTAAAGGTTAGTGCCATTGCTGACAAATACGAATTGGTCGCGTGAACTAGCCGCAGTAGATAATGTCGGGGCTGTTGCACCCACCCATTTAAATACGCTGTTCCATGTTATTGTCCGTGAACCAGTTCCATCTTGTACCACTATCAGCACATATACGCCACCATCCTTCTGATTAGTCGGTGCGCCAAAGGTACGGTTGCCACCAAGCGTAACGCTAGTCACCTGATTAGCAGATGTATCCCATGAGATTGTAGCCGCATCTGTTAGCGTGGTTGCATTAAAGTTCTGGGTTGCTGTGAACTCTTGGGCTAGCTCAGTGCCAGCTATTGTTATATTGCTGTCAGGCACGGTTAAAACGCGAGTGTTGCCTGTTGTAATGCCAACACCATCCATGCGAAACTTCTTGGCATTGTCTGTGGGGTCAGCGAGGGTAAATGTATCGTCTATAACCTCGTTCCCTGCGTTCATGTCTGCTAAGTGCGCCATGACCTCGCGGATGGCGTTGTTAACATCGCTTGGAACCATTGTTCCTTCGCCAAGGTCAACACTGTCTATATCGGTGTTGCTAGACGCTGTTGTTGAATATTGGTTAATCGCTGTTTTTGCCATTTCTATCTCCTTATGGCGTTATTCTGTTTCTACTGTAGGAGCTAGCTCTCTTGACGAAGCTATTATAGTACTAACTAATGCTTGAAATCTACGGCTATTAACTGAAGCGCCTGCTAATTCTTCTAAAGCTGTTAAAGCATCATCAGACATTAAAGCTTTTGTAAACCCATCAAAGAATTTTTGATTTCTTCTTCTTGCAAAAAAATCTCCTATTGGCTTACCTGGTTGCACAAAACTAGCGCTCAAAATACCTTTATTTGTTGGAGAAGGTATATCTACTTTTACCTTCGCGCCTTTCATTTGAGACAAGCGCCCACTAGCAAACATAACATCCAATAATTTGTCAAAGCCAGATGTTACTGTTTTTGGGTTTAATCCTTTAGCTCTAGCAACCCCTGTTAAAATAGCATCTAATCTTTCCTTGTCAGCTTTAGTGCCTGCAACAGTTTTTGCAAATTGTGCGCCACTGGTTATTTCTTGACCTGGCTTAACGGAAGATTTTGCGGCATTTCTAAGGTAATAACTTGCTATCTTAGAAAACACTTCTGGGTCTTTTTGATTTAATGCATTTGCTAGTTTAGTTATTGTTGTTGGCGTTGCAATAGATTCGTTTTTAATTACATCAACAACTGTATTCATATTTATTTCAGGCGTTGCTTCTATAACAGCTATTCCTGTGTCACCAATATCGTCAACAATTTCTATTGTTGCTTCTTTGTATTTTTCTCTGCCTATTCTTATGTTATCACTTGAGTTTACAAGAATATCATCAAGTTTTTTATTTAAAGATCCTACAACGCCTCTTGCTTCTTGTTGCACAGCATTAGGACTTTCTTGTGGTAATTTTAATCTAGAAGATATATCTCTTTGAGCGCTATCAAGCCTAGATATCTCATTAGTTGGCACGATTTTTGATTTATCTTTTTTTGTGGGCGCTAATATAGTTCTGCCTTTTGGTTCTTTTGTTTTTATTGTTACTTTATCGCTAATTCTTTTAATGAAATAATTCAATTGACTTACAGTTTCTTTACTATATCTCTTTGATTTTATTAATGAATTTGCTTCATCAATTAAAGATTGAATAGATTGCGTATCCGCTAGTCTTTCACTTTCTGCAGCTTTGTAAAAAGGTTCAACAATATTTGTTCTTTCTTTTCTTACCTCTCCCATTACTGCCTTAGAAGCTTCTTGTGCTTCTTTTGCAGTAGTTTTTGGTTGAGGGATATCAGGTAAAAGCAATCCTTCTAACTGTTTGCTAACAGCAGCTTCGGAAGCAGTGACACGAGGCGTAATAAATTTTTCAGCTATATCTTTAGAAGAATCTTCTCTTCTCATAGCCCCAAGCAATAAAGAATCTAACTCAGGCTGTTCCATGGCTTCTACTGCGGTTAAAGGAAAATCTAGTTCTTTTGCAGCTTGCATTGTTTCTCTAGCTTTTCCAGTAACTTGTGTGTCTGCTAAAGCTTTTTCTAGTGGTCTTACACGAGATGAAACTCCACCTGCAATTGCCATTAAAGGCAAACTTACAGCTTCTTGTGGAACATTAAGAACCTCTTCTGCGGTTGCACCAGTTGCGCCAATTCCTCCAAACCCAATTGTTCTTGCAGCTAATGGTGCCGCGCTTATTTTGCCTGGCACACCGCCTCCTGCAAACTCACCAGCAGATTGTGCAATTCTTCCTAAAGATGTTTTTGGTTCATAACCCAGTATAGGCAATGCAGGTTCTACAGTGCTTATTACCTGCTGTGAAGTAGGAAATAATGTTCTATCTGTAATTGATGTAGGTTCTACTTCTGCTTGTTTTTTTATTGCACGTTGCAATCCAGAAGGAAGATTAGCTAAAGCTTCAGGGTCTTGTAATTGACGTTGTGCGCCTGCCGTAGCAGAAGATTCTGCAAGACGAGATATTTGTTGAATATCACCGCCTAAACCCAATAAACTTAAAAGACCTCTTAAACCGCCAGATACAGCAGACTTTCCTACATCAGAGCCAGTAGAAGTTTCCTCAATATCAAGAATATCTTGATTATTTGATTTTTGTGGAGAACCAGACAAAATTTCTGCTACAATATCAGGTCTTTCAATTTTACTCATATTGCAAATATCCTTGTAAGATTTAAACGAACATAATCTTCTGGTTTCATTCCTTCTATTGGGTTTGCTTCAAATTCATCATAAAGCCTGTCTTGTTCTTTTTTCATTATTTCAGGCATATCGTTTATTTGTATCACACGATCATTTTCTATGAATTTTAAATTTTCATCAGGATCGTCTGTTTTTACTGGAGTTAAACCTTTTTGTTTAAAATATGCTGCTCTTCTTATAGCATTTTTTGCATCTCTTAACGCAACATTTAATTGCGCTAAATATTCTGTTGGGCCGCCTTCAAATATACTTGGATTAGGAACAGCTTTCATGATTCTTTTTGCTTCTGCTTCAGACATTTGTGCGCCTGTTATAGCTTTTATATATTGATTTATTTGATTGTAAGCTGAAGTTTTCCATGTAGTATATTCAGTAAGTAACTCTTTTTCTTCAGGACTTGCTTGTCCGATTCTATCTTTTAAACTAGCTTTGACTACAGACGCTACTGTAGCTACTTCTAAAAATTCTGGCTTAAAACTACTTTCTATTTCGTTTAATCTACTTATATTTTCTCCTAAATCAAATATTTTTGCTTCCATCGCTCCTTGAGTTTTTTGCGTTAACCCAATGTCTTTTTCTGTGCCAGTTAAAGAAGTGGTTTCTACAACTCTTGCGCCTGGGTTATTTTTTAAAAATTCATCTATCCCTGGATCGTCAGCGCGGAAAGAACCAACAAAGTCAGAATTTTCGTCATATACATTAATAAAATTTGTAGATGTTTCTGGTATTTTTTCTTCCGCTGGAACAAAAGTATCACTAAGTACCACTCTTCCAGTTAAAGGATCTCCACCTAAAGTCTTAATATAAGGACTTCCTATCGGAAAATATTGAACTAAGGCAGTTCCTTGTTTTCCATTAATAGTAACAGTTTCTTGTTTTGGCGATAAAGTAAACGGGTCTTTTTCTTCTGTTAGTCGTTCTACTTGTTGCTGACCAATCAAAGAAGCAAGTTCAGGACTTTGAGCTAAAGAAGCAAGCCTAGTTTGTTCAGGGGTTAATTGCGCTGACATTAAAGGTTGATCTCCAATTATAGAGCCAGTAACACCTCTTGTTAATGCAAGATCTGATGCTTTTTTTGCCCTAACAGCTTCTGCACTCCTTGCCTCTTGTGCAGCTTGTATTTCCATAGATTGCTTTAATTGCTGTTCGCGTAGCTTTCTATCAGCCTCTGCGCGTTGCGCCTCTAAAGCTGTTTGATAGCTTTGCATACCTTGCCGACCGCCATAGCTAAGTGCTTGTCCTAGCGTCATAGGCTGACTTTGATAACCACCTGCTTCCAATAAACCGCCTGCAAGACCTAATATACCTTGCGTTCTTGGGTCATCAAAACTTGTGCCAAATAATTTACTAAAGCCTTCAGCCATAGTTTACTCCTACAATAATCCTAATAATCCGCCAGCAGCAGCACCAGCACCTGCATATGATGGGTTTATCATTGTTCCTATTTGACCGCCTGTTAAAGCACCACCTAAAAAGCTAGATGCAGGCTGTCTGTATTGCGGTGTTATTTGCTGAGTACCAACAGTTCCTCCTTGAACAGATGTCATATATTCTGCAAGTTTTTGCTGTGGTTTTTGTTGCTCAAACATAAACCTATCAATGTCAGCTTGTAATTCTGCACGCGCTTGTTCTTCTTTAGCCGCGCCAACACCCATCATTAAATTAGCAGGCGCTAAACCAAACTTATACGCAGCAGGTGCTTGAGATATGGCCGCCTGTTGTGCTTGTAACGCATATGGAGCCAAAGCCTGTGCCATAGCTTGCGTGCCATATTGTGAACCATAGCGACCTGCTTTTCCAAGTGTTCCTTCTACTTGTTCTATAACAGGTCTAAAAGCCGCAGCTTGCAATGGGTTTGTTCCCATAAGGTTCTGTGCAACAACATCCTGAACACCGCTAACCAATGGGCTTGGCTGTGAAGCATACTGCCTTGTTGCTGATAATGCCGCCTCTGTTTCTGGCGAATATCCTACAACAGTAGAACCTGGATAATATTGAGGCGTAGGAGATTCATATAATGCCTTTGCCTGTTGTAATCCATATTGCAAATATGGCTGTGCGTATGCTGGCGCACCTGTGGACGAAATAGTCCTTGTTTGACCGCCACCTTTACTCATCTCGTATTTCCTTCACTAATACTACAGACGCTTCTTTATAATCAGTAAGTTTTCGTGACCAGCCTTTGCGTCCTATAATTTCCATGCCAGTACACCCTAATTCTTCCGCCCACTTACAAATACTTTTTTCAGCTTCCATAAGTTCGTCTAAATCACCACCTGCTAACCATATACGACATACGCTTTGATTTGGGTAGTCTACTATTTCTGTCACTATAACAGAGTTTTCCAATGGAAAAAACTGAGCTTTACCTCTTTTAATAGCATCCCATACATCTGATATATCATGGCTTTTATTAGAATATTTTAAAGCTTCAGATATATGCGAAACTAACCTAGACCATTCTTTAACCGATAATGAGGTATGCAAAGGGCGCATCGTGTCCTTGATTGTCATGGTTAATCACCATTGTTCCATTTGTGCTAGTTCCATCAATATAAGGATTATGATGCCAAGGGTCATGGTCAACTCCTGTGAAAAACACCAAACTTTGAACATTGTACCTTGGCTCAGAAACTGTTGTCTGTGTTGTGTTCGCTGAGAAAGTAACATATCCAACGCTATTTAATCCACCGTCAATCGTGCGGTTTAAAACCTCTGCTATTTCGCGTGTTGTAGCTGTAACAGGGTTTAAAGTCCTAAAGTTGGTTTGTCTTTGCTCAATAGCCATTAACGTCTGCCTATCTCTCTGGCTTCAACATCAATACCTTGTATATTAGTCCAGTTTCCAGTTAAAGATAACTTAGCTCTATGAAATCTAGCAGCAGACCTAAAAGGATAAAAACCTTCAGAGTTTAAGGTAGCACTACTTCCAAAAACAACATCATCAGCAATACTATTCCGTGTTCCTATCTGCGCTGTTACAGCGCCACCTTCATAATATGGATATATTCTAGTGACAATGCTGTGTTTGCCTGGCGAAAATCCTGTTTCACCAGTTTCAATCGTTGCTGTCATAGGATCACCAGTAAAACTAAATATTTGGTCATTTACAGCACCGCCAAAGAAGAACTCACCGCCCTTATATAGTGGGCTATCAAGCACAGTTGTTAATCCATCTAATGTTGCGGATAAGTTGTCTAATTGTTCTAGCGTGTAACCAGAACTAAAAAATGGTGCTAGATAATCAGCCCTTAACTTTACCAAAGACCAACGCTGTAATACATAATGATATATAAGCAATGTGTCTGGATTGCCATTACCACTAGCTGTAGAAGGATAGCTCCATATTGCTATTTGATTTAATGGATCAACAGATGATGTCATATTTTCTTTAAAAGAAAGATTAAAATCTTTTGCAAAAAATTCATCTACTTTTTCTGCGCCAATAGGCGTGGAGCTTTGCCCATTAAATAAGTAAAAACCATCGTTTGAGTAAAAGAACACATTACTACCAACATTACAAACAGAACCTTTTACAGAACAACCTCTTTGACTTTCAACTTTATCAAACTGAAAAACCAATGGAAGCCCAGAGTAAGTAGCGCGGAATATAGCTCTTTCTGTAAGTATTGTGCAGTATTCACCGCCAACTAATCCCATAACAGCACCAGAATCAGGTAAGTCTTGAAAATCAGATTGGTCAGTTCCAGAAGTCCAGCTATCTATTGCGTTAAATCCTGACCACCTTACACGGTACGGAACCCTCCCAGAACCCTCATCTATATTTCCTGTCCAGATAAAATCTCTAACTACAGTAATAAAGTCAGCTTTTGGAGGCGAACCGCCTAAATTAGAAAATGCAGTATCTGTGCCTAACTGCCATTTTTGTAGCTCTTCACCAGTACCGCCAGACGCAATAACATATTCGCCAAACTGCACAAAACGCCAACGCTCATCACCTAATAAATCATACGCTGGACTGCCAGCCTTACTAACGTCATCTAGCGCAGAGGTGGAAGCGTTAAACTCATATAACTTAGCCGCATCACCAACAAATAACTTTACGTTCCCAGCATTATCTTTTGCCGCAAAAATACCTCTTATCTTAGCGTCTGCGGTTGCGCTTGAATATTCAACAAATTGAGGAAATGAACGATAACCTTTAAAAGCAGGTATTACGTTTTCTGCCGTCAAAACCCCTGGGTTCATATGATCTGGCTGGTCAGGTAGCCACTCACCGAATGTAATCATTGTCTTAACCAAACCTCACTGCCTGTTGGAACTTGCGTCCATATTTCAGAACCTATTGCTATATCTGTCCATGTCTCATCATCCGAATCAACGAGAACCCAATCTTCGCCAAGTATTTTGGCTATCATAGTTCCTTCTATAGATATAGCAGAAGTTCCAAAGAAAGAAAATTCTATCCCTGCTATTGCCTCTGTTTCTATCGCAATAGATTCAGATGCTGAAACCAGTGATACAGTTTTTGCTGTTGATGTAACTGTTGCCGCTATATCTACGCTGGCACTATCTGTTCTAACTCTTGTTGCTTCACCACTTTCAGTAATAGCTATGCTTTCTGATGCAGATGCTGTCCTGAGTTTAGTAGCTACAGCACTCTCTGTAACACTTATATCTACCGCAGAAGAATCGAAAACTATTCTTTTTACTTCGGTTGATTCTGTAAGGGATAAATCAACAGAAGCAGATACCGATTTAATTCTTTGCTGTTCACCAGTAACATTTACAGATATATCTGGCTGAGATGAAACAGTGCGTAATATAGTCGGTATAGCTTGATTAGTAATGGCTATATTTTCGCTAGCTACAGCAGAAGCAGTGACGTTAGCTACACCTGTTGTCTCAATAGATATATCAACAGATGTAACCCCAGCTAAAGTAGCCTTAGAACTTGCGCTAACATTTGTAGCACCCAACACAGATGCTGACATAGTTCTTATTCTTATAGATTCGCCAGATTCTGTAATTGCTATATCTTCTGAAGCCAAAACAGTTCTTGTTATAGTTTGAACAGCTTGCTCAGTTACCGCTATGTCTACTTGCGAAGATGTTGTTCTAATCCGTGTTGCAGATGACAACACGGTGGAAGCTAAATCTACAGAAGAAACAGCAGAAGCAATAAGTTTAGATACTGCGTTTTCTGTGATTGCTATAGATTGAGATGAAGCAACTTCTTTGACAACATTATAAGCACCAGCAACAGTAGCCGATATATTTACAGAGGCATCTGCAAAAACAGCATTTCTAAATACAATCGCAGTTGCTGTAACTGTTGCGGATATGTTTTCTGAGGCTGTAGCAAAAGTAATCTTCTCAGGTGTTGCTGTAACAGTAGCCGCTATGTTTACTGAATCGCTAACTGTTCTGATGCGTGTGGCTTGTGTTGATTCTGTTATTGCTGTGTTTGCTGTCGCATCAAACGCTAGTACGCTGAACGGAACAGCAGATACAGTTATCGCTGTTGCCACAGAAGAATCAGTAAATGTCGTTTTTGTTAATGATGATGATACTGTTGACGCAATATTAACGCTGGCTGAGAACAGCCTTGTCTTTCCAGCAGAAGCACTAACAGATGCCGCACCTACAACACTAGCAGACATAAGCCTAGTAACGGTAGGCGTGTTAGTGACCGTTACAGCCGTAGAAACAGCAGATGCTACGGTTCTAATTCTTGTAGATGTTGTGGATTGTGTTATAGCAACAGACGCATTTGCTGTAGCTGATAAAATCCTAGAAAGGGTAGAGGCAACAGATACAGAAGTTGCCGCACTACCAGTTCCTAGAAAAACATCAAACGATGTTATGCTATCAAGAGTGCCAAAGTTCCATGTGTCGAGCGCACCCCACTGATTCATCGAATCTAATGTGGTCGCGCTCCACTCAATAGCGTTTGTGTCTAACGTATCAAATGGGGTAGTTAGACTGTCGAGCGTACCCGACAGATTATCTAAAGGTACGCGATAACCCATCGGTTACTCCATTTAAGCGGCTGTTACGTCTAAATCACCAGTATCGATTTTTAGAATATCGCCAGATGCAATAGATTTTGAAGCACTAAAAGCACCATGTATTAAAAGATTGCCACTTGATGAAGCATCAAAAATACCAAAGTGGCTTACTGTACCCCATGAACCTGTGGCGGCAGGAAATTCAATAGCCGAAGAATTTGAGGTAGTGCCACCAGAAGCCGCGCTAAATGTAGCTGACTGTCTAGCATAACCACTACCAGATAATTCTGTGCCAGTGTTACCTTCACCAAAAGTTGCTGTTGCTAGACCAACATATACAGTAGAAGGGTGAGTAAAAGCACCTGTTCCAAGAATGTGGTCTAAAATCTCGTTTTCGAGATAATTGGACATTGCAGACATATCTTAACTCCTTGCCGCATATTGTTGACGTTGATAGTCAGATTTAATTTGTAGAGAGCCACTACCATAGTTAGCTCTTTCTTCATCAACTTTAACTTCTTCCAAAGCTCTTGTAAATTTACTATCATATACGTTAGCACGCTGTTCATCTAGCAGATAAATATATGCTTCAGCTAACGCTCCGTATAGATACAAATCTGGAGAACGTAGGAATAATGTAGTTGTAGCAGAATCAGATAAACTGTTCAAATTGCCAATATATATAATTTCTGCTGTATAAGCAGAATCAGCAATAGGACGAAGTTTTAACTCTCTTCCTACTAAACTATAACCTTTAGGTTTCCCAGTAGACGTAGAACCATAAGCTTTATCTAAACCTACTGGGCTAAAATAAGATAAATTTGTTATAGGACTTGTATTAAGCTTTACTTGCCTTACTTCGCGAAGATCTGTTGGTAAAGCTATATATTCATCTCCAACAGTTAATGTAGCTGTAACACGTTTTTCTTGCTCTCGTGTTTCTAACTCACGGTTCATGCGGCCTTCTGCAAGCTGTATAAAATTAGGTATTTGGTCAGTTAAATCATCCCTAGCTAAAAAGTTAGCGATAGATGTCTTTAACTCTGCGTAAGTGCTAATTGTCATACTGTACCGCCACCTGTTCTAAACGCACGATTTTCGTTGTTATTTAACCACTGTTTCCAAGCTTTTGGGTTTTCGCTTGGCTTTCCTAGCTTTTTTAATAACTCATGATACAACACATTTGGTATCTCTGCCACATGCTGCATGTGCTTTTGTGTACCAGTCATCTGTCCTTTAGACCAGTCATCGTTCATTTGTTTATTTAGCTTAATTAAGTTGCTAAATTCTTGCTGTGTCTCAATACGAGTTTCACCATTAGAATCTTGCACTAAAGAACTTTGAACACCTGTTTTCGGGTCAGCTTTTAACAGTCTTTTCATACTTTTCCTCGCTGTAAAAAGGAGGCGGAAAACCGCCTCCTTCTAAAAGTGATTAGGAGCCAGATAAATCCATTACCATTGCGTGTGCTTTTGGAGCTTGTACTTTAAGCGCCCACTCAGTCACGATTTGGAATTTTTCTGCATCACCAGTTGGCGCAATTTCGTTCTCAGTGAAATTACGTCCATTTAGTGTAGACACAGAAGCAAAGTTTGGATCTAACAAGAACAAACGGTCATTGCTCATAAAGCGAGATGGCGCAACTTCAATTGATCCGAAGTCTGTTAAGAAAACAGATGTTGAACCAACGTATGTTACTTCTTTAGCCTGTGTCATGTTTACTTGATTGTTTACCAAGTTTGATGAAGCAGTTAGATCTGAGAAGTTTGCACGATTAGTAGCTGAACAAACCATCATTGATGGGTTTCCACCGTCTGTCCGGGCATCTTGCATTCCGTCTTCAATCAAAGCTAGAGAAAGCGCACGATCATCACCACCTGTGATAGTATCTGTACCATCACCTGATGAAAACGCACCAGCAGTTGCACCTACAGAACCATTTGTAATCCAGCAAGTAAGTGATGCTGATTTACGAGGCTCAGAAGCAGAACGTGCTACGTCTGTGTCACCAATTGATTTTTCAATATCGCGTCTTAGCTCAAGTGATTTTAACACTTTTTGATAAGCTACTTCACGGTCACGACCAGCTTTTTCAACAGCGTCTAATGTCTTAGATACTGCTACAGCTTTAACTGAGATTTGGTGATAGTTACCAAGTCTTGTAGTTGCTGTTGCTGCTGCAATTGATGCGTCTGCACCTTCAGAAGCGTGGTTATTAGTAGCTGCTGCCGCTAATTCTTGAACTTGCCACTCAGTGAAAATGCCGTTAGAGGTTTCTTTTTTTAACGCAGAAAAGATTGGTGTCTCATCTGGGTCAATACGATAAATTACATCAGCAAGCTGCTCACGCTCACCTACTGCTGCGGATGTTAGGTAAGTAGTCATTTATAAAATCTCCTTTGCTATCTACCCATTAAGTATGAAACGGCTGCATCAACAGACTTTTCTTTATTTAGTCTGCTTATTGCTTGTTGCCGTTGACGACTAGCAACTTGAGTTTTTGTCTTCGGTGTACCTGCTTTAGCCATTTTAGGCGCTTGTTTAACACGTTTCTTAGCATCAGGTTTCTTCTTTTGAAGACTATCCCACAACCAAGCTTTGTGTAGAAGTTCAATAGCTCTTGCGTCAGTCGCATTTGCAATTTCATCTTCTGTGAAGCCAATACGCTGTGCGTATTTTACAACTTCCACTCTTTCCGCATCACGCTTTTCTTCATCTTTCCATGAAGGAATGCGTTCAATCATTTCTTGCCTTTGAGACGCTAGGTACTCACGCATTCTAGCTTCGTTCTCTTTGGCTTGCTCAGAAGCTATTCTTTGTTGCTCTAGTTGAACGCGATCTAACTCAGCTTTTTGCTTATCCCATTCAGCTTTTGCAAGGAATAAATCCTTTTCAGAATAACCTTGTTCCGATAAAGCTCTCCAATCAGGTTCCTTTTGGATTGTCTGCTGGATTTGTCCACCATAGACTTCAAGTTGTTTGGCGTATTCATCACGTTGCTGTCGTGCTTGTTCAGCTTCCTGACGCACAACTTCACGCTCTTTTGCAATTTCTTGCATACGCCTTGTAAATACCTGTTGCCTCTGATAGCCGTTTCTAAGTTCGTCCAGGTTAACCTCATATTCTTCGCCATCAATGCTGACTGAATATAAAGGTTCCTCTTCTACCTCTTCTTCGTCTATCTCAGTTTCGGTATCTTCACCTTCATAAACTTCTTCATCAAAATCAGCTTCGGGTTCTGCTTCCAGAGTGTCCTCTACTAATTCTTCAGTTTCTGTCTCCAGTGGTGAGGCTTGTTCTGCCTCTAGTCGCCCTTCTTCAACCTTGTCCGTTTCAGGGGTGGTAGTTAAAAGGCTATTAATTGCATCATTTACAGATATTGTGCCAGTCTCTTGCGAGTTATTGGACATTTCCTATTTCCTTTTCTCAAAGTTTATATTGTTTTGCAACCCATTTAAGGCTGCTTTCGCCAATTTGCCATCTTCAACCGCACTTTGGATATAACCCTTGACGGCTGAAAGGTTTTGACAAAGCATATACAATCTCTCGCGAGCTTGCGAATCTTCCACGGAACTATTCTTCCATGCATTTGTAAATTCATTTTCCAAATAATCAAATGCTTCTTGTAATAATTCATTACGGAGCAACGTCTCCGCTTTAATTCCTCTATCAACTTTTTCACGCGCTTTCCCTTCGTTCATGTTAATAAACTATAACCTCCGTAAGCATATGGACTTGCGTACATTGGTTGAGAACTAAACCCACTTTGAGGCTGTTCTAAACCGTACATTTGATAAAAATCTAATAAACCATATGGCTGATCCAACATACTAGGACGATAGTACCTAGCATCTGTCTGATAAGGCAATGTCATATCTACCATATTAAAAGAAGGTGCTGTTGCTGGCGTTGGCGCTGGTTCTGCCATAGCAAGAAAATTTGTTGGTTCAGGTCTGTCTCTATCCATCCGTTCCATCATTGCAAGTCTTTGCGCTTCTGGATCACGACCTGTTAATCTATTGTATTGATCGCGAACACCAACAATATTACCTCTGTCATCATATATAGGCGTACCACCTCTTTGCAAAACATCATATATTTTTGTACGCATAAAGTTACCAACACCGCTAGCAAGTAAACCTACTGTTGAAGGTATTTTGTAACCACCAATATCAATGCCAAAATCCAAAGGTTCTTTAAGGCTTTCTGCATATTGCTTTATTTTTTCGCCTCTAACTGAAGATTGCGTTGTTGTTGGCGCAGGCTGAAGATTTTTTTCTCTATCTTGAGAACGTCTTGTAATTCTTCGGGCTGTTTTTTCACGTTCTTTCAATACTTTAGGGTCTTTT
>Ga0222716_10001861_pt1 | contig 17384 bp, 17 predicted proteins | sample C33_13DmetaG_FD_165044 | JGI IMG/M metagenome (GOLD analysis project Ga0222716, IMG submission 165044) | Estuarine water microbial communities from San Francisco Bay, California, United States - C33_13D | ecosystem: Environmental > Aquatic > Marine > Unclassified | place: USA: California... | reverse complement strand
AGACTCGGCCATCGCTGGGTTCGCGACGCAACAATGCGAAGCGTTGTGTTTGAGGGTTAGACTCGGCCATCGCTGGGTTCGCGACGCAACAATGCGAAGCGTTGTGTTTGGAGAAAAGACTCAGCGATTGCTGTCGCTGAGTTCGAAAGCACTTAATTTGAGCGCGGCTTCATGGAAAACAATACTCGATTTGCACAAATGCGCAGTTTGCAAGTTTGCAATGCAACAACGCCAACATTTGTATATAAACCCATAAACACGTGACACAATATGGAATCAACGGTCGTGGACTTGACAGGGAGCGATTCTGTCGCGGCTGACCCTAACCACAACAAAGCATTAGGGCGTGAGGTTGCTGCAATTATTCTGGGCGACAGCGTAGAAGAATTGCGTGAGTTGGCGAGGAGACTGCCAGATCTGAAATTCAGTCGATATGCAGGTGACTGGGACCGTGGTGGGATTTACACTCCTATTGCCAGTGCTGTAGCACATAATAAAATGGATGTTTTCGAGTTTTTAATCAACAAGGCGGTTCTCCTGGAGGAGCAAGTCATTCTAGGATTTTGGAATGGCAGAAGGCGGAATGGTACCGTGTTGAGTTTGGCCGTACGAGTTATTCATTTTTTTCAGTTTCAAGCTATAAAATACGCCGAGATTCTATGTAAATCTGGGGCAAACGTACACGCAGACGTTGTGAGCACAGAGCAACCATTGGCGGTATTGTTGCAATCGAGTGATCAGATCGCTGATCCTCAATTATTCAAAAGTGCAATGGAACTTGCGTGTTTGTTTATTTCTATATTACAACGTAACAATGAAATTAACGAAATTTCCAAAGATGGACTAGGATACATACATGATAGAAACCTACACCCCTGGGTTTTGAAAATGTTGCTGGTCGCAGGAGCTGACAAGGGTTTAAGAACACGGGATACATCAATTACCCCACTGCATGCCCTACTGCACGCAAAACATGCACCCGAACTTTTGCGAATATTGATTGAGGAATATGACTGTGACGTGAATGAAAAGGACGCGCAAAATCAGAATGCTTTGCAACGAATATTGCATACAGTCCAGCAAAAACGCTTGGTCAACCCATTGTGGACAAGAACAATCCAAGTGCTATTTGACAACAAGATAAATGTAGACTTTCTGGTCGGCGACGATGCTCGTTTTTTCTCAGATCTCAACCGCCTTCCGCAATTCAAAAAAATCCGAGCCTACAGAGTCATGCCATTAGTGGTGTGGAACTTATTGCAACTAGGACATCCTCCACAATTTTTGGAGCCCGTTGACATGAATTTATTACCAATGAACAACACTACAACGCAAATACACGAGTTTTTAGAACGTGACCGCGATCAACGCGAAGCCGCTATTACGTCTGCCTCAAATTTTTTCCTGTTACCAGATGAGCTGAGAGCTTTGATTTTACACGAATCAACCTTCCCATTTTACAAAACATAACATTGCGCTTAGCCCCCAACGAGCACCCAGCCAGATCTTACTTCCAATGACACCAGGCCAAAGCTTAATATTGACTTGACGGGCGATCCACAGACAACAGGTGCTGCATAAACAAATCAAGAGTCTTTTGACGCCCCTCGCGTAAGCGTTGGAGGTAGTCTCTATTGTCAAACCAAACACAACGCACGTGCTCCGATGCAACTTTTGCATAGTTGAACATGACTTTTTCAATAATATTTGCAACGTGCACATGCTCCTTCGCAATGTATTGCTGCAGTGCAATGCCAAAGTTTGGCCACAACGGCATAGGCTGGGACGTTTGAAAGCTACAGTCATTGTATGGCCGTGGTTCGTTTTTACTGGCTGGTCCGGTAATGCGCGATTTGGTCACATATGCACAATCGACCCGCACGACCCGAGACTTGACTGGATCCTTTGATACGACCAAGTTAAAGAGATTCAAATCCCCCAGACCCAGTAACTTGCTCTTGACCACCTCTTGAATAAACGTACGCATCATCAGCTTATTGTTTTTAAATTCGTAATCAATCCCGGATTTCGACATCCTTATCATGGGGATCGAAGGTAGATACTCGACAACGAGCATAAGTTGTGTGAGAGGTCGATCGCCAAGTTTAAAGGCTTTACACCATGCCTCGGGCGCGTTCGTGCGTCTGTACACATCTGCCCACGTCTTCTCGTCATACTTGACCAGAACAAGCGTGGAACGGGGCGCAAATCCCGTTTCTGCTGTAATTTTATAGTAAGTGTCTGTCAGCTTCATCGATTTCGGATCGTCAAAAAACTTGACAAACACCTTGCTCCCAGGCAGCATCCCACCACAGCACCGCTTCAAAACTCCAACCGCAGACGGGCGCTTCCAACCGCATATCTCTTTCGTCGTTGTCAAATCCACGACTTCACCCTGGTCCAAAACGTGCGCATTTGCTGCTTCCGTTATGTCATCGTAGTAATTCAACAGTCGCGTATTCCCGTGCTCCTTGGCTCCAGGACGTTTTCCATTGAGTTCAACACTCAGCTTCAACTGCTTGCGTTGGGGCATTTCAGCCTCTTCATGACATAGCATTCTTTTTTTTGCAGCTTTCTCGTCATGGTGTGATACCGCTGAAGCCGGCGGCTGTGGCTTTTCGCAAACCAAGCCAAGTCCTGTTTTTGCCACACTGATTTTCAGCTGTTTGTGCTTGGGCGCGTCGCTTTTCACGGGACATGGCCTCTTTTTGTGCCCCGCCTCTAACAAAGTCTTCATTTTTTCGCTGCGGTACAGCTGCTCCAACTCGCGGTGCAAAAACCCTTGCACGGGCTTGAGTCGCTTAGACGCATCGCGCACGATCACGCCTTTGTTCAACCACTCTAGCTCGCCCTTGATTCCCTTTACGCCGGTATGTTTGTCGTTTGCTCCCACACTTTTGTAATCCTCCTTTGAAAAGGGCCTCGGGTAGACGAAACTATTATAATCCCACCTTAGCGTTTCATCAGGAAATGCAGGTGGTACAAGTTTGCTTTTGGCAATCACAGCATTCATGTGGATGAGTTTGCAGAATTCGCCATTTTTCGCAAAGCGATTGTTGTCAAATAATTTCTGCAGAGGGCGTAGGTACGTGCACGCAAGATCCTCGTTCATCCAGGTGTGCTCTTTAATGCTCGAGAGTTTTTCCTCGTCCAATCCTGCCTTCAATTCCGGATGGTCGATGTGGCCAAGCTGCACCAAATGTTTAAGGTAGCTTGGATACCGTGACCGTGGAATCCAGTGAAGATTTTCAAAAATGTTTTGTATGGTCTGTGCACATTTGTCCCACTGCTTGGCATCGGCTTGCAGACGCATTTGCACCAACTGCGTGGATAATGCTTTCAAAAATTTCGTCTGATTCAAAAGTGCGACGATTGCACTGTCTTCTACTATCGTGACTACGACGCGGTTGACTGCTTTAGTCACATGTGCCGCTAGCACCGCTTGCAGGGTGCATTTGTTCGTCTTCTTGGACACAAACTTACCAACATCTTCTTTATAGCTTTTGTCCACAGCAGCGAAAAATGAGACCAACAATTGTACAGTCCATCCACTTTTGCCACGGCGGAACGCTTTGTGTATGAAGGCAACAATTTGTTCTATGGTCAACTCTGTACCATCACTAACCATGATTCCTGATCTTTTGCGCTGAGTCGTACTTGTGTATTTGGCACCCTTGTAATAGTCAGAGTGAATCCCGCCCCTACCTCCCAGCTCCAAGACGCGTCCGCGAACTCGTTCTGCAAACACGGACCACGAACTAGTGGCATCATCCACGAACTCAGTCTGAAACATATCCGTGTGAACTCGGCCCTCACAATGCTTCTGTGCAGAAACGAATGTGTCTGAAGCCAAGCGCCTGAATATAAACTGTTTGGCCGACGCGTGCCCGTGTGCTCCTATTTTAGGTGTTGCCTGAAATACCCGATGTCCAGATAAGCACACCACGCCACACACTTGACTGCGAAAATGTCTTTCGCAGATGAGTTGAAAGAAACCATGAAGCTGGCGAGAGTTCGACTCAATCACCTCACCGCCGTTAACTTGGAACTTGCCAAGGAGCGCGATGAGCTTGTTGAGTCGAAAGAAACCATGAAGCTGGCGAGAGTTCGACTCAATCACCTCACCGCCGTTAACTTGGAACTTGCCAAGGAGCGCGATGAGCTTGTTGAGGAAAACGCCAAGTTGCAGGTTGAGGCCATGCAATGGCAGGACGATTGGTACAAGATGAAGATGGCCTTGAGGAGTGCTTGCCATCGGCTGATGTACCCGAAGAGGAGCCAGAGGATCTATGAGAACCTCACGATCAACAAGGAGAAGCTCGGGATCAAGAAAAAGTTAATCAAGAAGCCAAAGTGAGCGAATATGCCTTTGAGACGTTACGCCACAGGGTGTACCCAACGACGGAAGCAAGCTGCATCTCTGACGCAGCTTGCACGGGAGTTTTTTGGAATTCTCGCTTCAACGAGCGGTCGGCCTTGTTAGCTCTGGGTTTCACAACGCGAAAATCGAGGCAGACATGCAGACATGTGGCGCTGTAACATCAGTATTCTTTATTCGAACTTAAAGTCGGATTAAAAAGCACCTGGCTCTGATCTTTTTTGCAATTCTCGTTTCCGTTCGCGGTTGCCCTTGTCTGGGCAACAGTGAAAACCCTTTAACAAACGCTTGCGTGCGTTTCGAAATGAATCGTCATTCCTGAAATGCCATTCCCGGTAATACACGCAATCGGATTTGCCGGGGTCGTCAACAGCAGGTCCTCTGAGGTGTGGTTTCACCCCAATTTTGCGAAACAACTCATAGATGCCAAAGGTCGGATTCTTCAGTACCTTCTGACCCTTACCATTCGCATGTTTCCACCACCCACCTTGGTCGCTTTCGACCAGATCGCGACACCGAAGATTGAACGCAAGCGGCTGTTTAACGAGAAGCTTAGACCACCCGAGAATGCACGCCAAGGGCGAGTCTGGAGTATCATGACTCACAAACGTGAGTAAACCGTCGTTCTTGCACTCCAACAAGAAGAGGTGTAATGATTGAAGGCGACCCATTGAATTATAGTTGATTTCGCCATTTGTCTCTGCTTTCTTCAAAATTGTCCTCACAGCATTCGTGTCATGCACATTGACCTCGGCGGACCACACGCTAAACTGTTTTTCTGCAGGCGCTCCTTGAGCGACAGGCGCGCTGTTCCCAGAAACCTTGGCCGCAACAGAGAATAGAGTGCATTCGGCGTCTTTGTTCTCCCCGACACACCCCTCCCCAGTGCTTGATTCACTTTTTTGATGGGTTGTATGCACCTTTTTCGTGTCCCCACCCGTCGCGGAAATTCCGTTTTTGAGTTCCAGTAGGCACCTAATGACAAAATCATCTGTCTGTCCCTGTGTCCTCTCCACACCTGGGCAGACTGCAGCTTTCGTTGCCTGTACCTCTAGGGTTGGCTCTGGTCGCGGTGTCTTCTCCACACCTGGACAGGCTGCAGCTTTCGTTGCCTGTACCTCTGGCGATGGCTCTGGTCGCGGTGTCTTCTCCACACTTGGACAGACTGCAGCTTTCGTTGCCTGTACCTCTAGGGTTGGCTCTGGTTCGGTCGTAACAGGGCTCAAAACCACAGACCCCATATTTTCGAATGTGATAGGAAGCTTGCCATCCTCAGACTTGTCGTTCGGTCTTTGCGCTGTTGCCCTTCTATCCCGCAAATCCTTTAATTCCTCGCTGCCAACACGACACATATGTCAAAACCAGCACCGCGTGCCCCAAGCTCGTAATTACGCGGGTATGCACTGCCGAACCTGATTAGGGTATAAAAATCCCGTTTTCCGGCCAAAACCGTCATAATACGACTGCATGTCGTCGACACTGCCCTGGATTCGATGTCAAAAACCTCACTCGGCGCCACGTCTTTGTCAGCGCGCGAGCCAATGCCCGGCAGCGGACTGGATTCGACGTAACAGGACATATTAGTGTTGCGAGTGGCGTCAACAGCAGACACCAGAAATGGTTTGAGTTTAATCCGTGCCGGGAAGCAAGCTTGGGGCGCGGTCATCACGTGTGCCCACTGTGCCTCGACAACACGCGCAAAGTTTGTGGACAATGCCCGTCTATTTATTGTGCACCGAAGTTCGCGAATGCCTCTTTTGTCATTCAAAGGCTATTACGGGCGGCACATGCGAGTCTGACAAGGCAAACGTCGACAAATCAGCTTTGACGCAAATACTACCACCTCCACATTCTTTACACTGAGATCGTTGGCGTTTGTGGTGGCACATGCTACCCCCTCCACATTCTTGACATATTGATCGCTGGCGGTTGTGCTTGCACTTCACCATCTCGCTCGCGCTTGTCACCACAGAGATTGACATGACCTTTCTTTATTAAGACTCAACCCAACCTCAAAATACCACTTCTGCTATTTCGGTTCACGACGATTTTTTCAGATTTTTTGTGTTGCCCACCAATTTACCGTCCAATACCTCACTTGTTCTGAGTATAGGACATTGCATGTGCTGGTGAGACTGCCTGTTTGCACAGCTTTGCCCATCCAGAGCTTGCGATACCTTGCCAGGAGAAATCTTGGCGTCTGTGCGTTTCAAGGAAAACTTGCGCACACAGAATCCTTGAACAATGCACTGGAATATGCACATCAAAACAAGCACGCCACTTTTCATCATGGAAATCACACGTTAATTTTGTTGGCGTGTCTTTAATATACGTTTCACAGACCTTTGTTCTATTTCAGAATCACACATCTGCCGCCCACTTTTGAATCACAACAATCTTCTCTGCCTTCATTTGTTTATTCTTGCTCTCTCCACCCGCTGTAAAATTCGTCCCGAATTTGTTTTTTGGTTTCAACCCAAGTCAAGTCTGTGTCATAATATTTTTCAAACATGCGGTATGCCACAAAGAATGCAATTTCCTCGACCTCTTTTCTAAAATTCACGTCATACAGACACACCAGACACGCTTCATGTCTTATTTTTTGAAACATTTCCCACTCTTTCTCTGTACAGACATCGAGTCGGTGGTGCTTGACTACTCGTCGGAAAATGACACATGCCAGCGCTCCGGGTCCTGGAAACATGAATAGTTTCCAGTCAAAAATGTCGAGAATTTGCATTTCCGCCATCATAGACGTCGCACCTCCAACCCACACAGCGGCACCTGGTCCTTGCAAGCTCGTGTAGTTGAATGTGTCTCGTCCAAGAGTTACTGTTTTTTTGATTATACCGTAGAGTGCAACAAGGTGGTACATTTCAAAGTGGCAATGTGCGCTGATTAGGATGCGAGTGCACATTATGAAATGATCCATGGTCGCCATATCACACTGGTCGTCGTTTACTAGGTGCATAAACGTATATAACGAGGCGCACATTTTTGCGCCAAGATCCACCCGGTCTTTAGTTGATGCTGTTTCCACTGCACTGTAGAACCAAATTCCTTCAAAATTATTCTCGTTCAAAACTCGCAACGCAAACTGTGTACCCCGAATCTGCATTTTTGATGTACCCGGAACCCTTTCAAACTACTAATTAAACAATTGATTATTTTCTATTTTATTCTTACATAGAAACAATAATAGACCGGGGCAGCAACACGTTGGGTACACGATTGTGTTCTATTTTATTGCCAGCATAGCACAAAACACACCGCTGCTAAACCCCGTAGCTTGGGTGCTTGTGGTCAGTCGTTGTTTTCTATTTTATTTTCAAAATACAAAAAACGACACGGCTAAACCCCATGACATGGTCGTGTGTGGTGAGTGGTTGGTTTCTATTTTATTTCCAGCATAGCACCAAACACACAGCTGTGAAACCCCATGGCACCAACGACGCTGATACAGGGCTTTTTCTGTTTTATTTTCAAGATACAATATATTCGTCCCTGCTAGCCCTTCGGCATGATTGTGTTTGCACCTCGGTGATTGCTCTATTGCAATTTCAAGGATGTATTGCATGTTCCTGACGTTGGCCGTTTTGTTCCTCACAGTGTATCGTCCGTACGTAAATAGTACAATCTGCAATTTTTGCACCCCGCGCTAAAACGGGGCCGGTAGCTGATAAACACATACACACAACAGTCCTGCCAATCTCCCCTGCTTGAGGAAATGACAGATGCAAGCGAATGCAGCTGGCAATTGTTTTCGAACAAACGCAATATATTTTTTCAAAAAATGAACATTCATGTCCCGGATGCAGAACACTTTACGGGGGAAATCTTAGCGCTGTGTAAGGCAAAATGGATCCATTACATCATTGCAAAGGCGTGGGGTTTGTTTGGCCATTTGTTTTTTGAAGTCGATATAGAGCAAGAGATTATCAACGAAAAGACTGGTTATGCAATGCTGATCTACTTTGAGCAACTCTTGGGTCGTGCAAAAATACGCAATCTGATTTTGCTAACAATTAGCCAGATTATTTCAGACACAGAACTCCAGATTCTTTTAAACTGGGGCGATGCCCAGACACGAGACAGCTATAGCTTTTGCCAAGAACTCAACAACCGCGCCCAGGCGCTGTGGGGTCGCATCGAGCTCCATTGCATCGTCCGTGGTGAACAGGAGTGTTTGGTGTTGTTTCAAACAAGCAAAACAATGCAAGACTTCATCTTGTTTATGATTGCAAAGAGTAGTGGATTTCGGGGTAAAATGCGACAGTTAGGATACAGCACAATGTTTCTTGTCGATTCAGACGACGGAAGACAATTTCTGGCAGGAAGAAATACGCGCGACGATTTTTGCAATTTTCCAGGCGCTGCGGGATACACGGCAGAGACTGGACGCATGTTAATCTCGGAATATCGTTGGTTTGCGCAGAACAAATTGACAAGGTGACACATCATTTTTCCATCATGCGATAAAGATGACAGAATGCCATGCATGGTATATATGTAAGTTTCTATGCATTTGAGTTACCGTTTGGATGCAAACTGCACCGCCCGAGGGTGTGCCTGGAAACATGGAATTACAAGAAGCCAATGAAGTATTGGCTATTCTGGACACGTACAATTTTGCGGGGTGTTTTAATTCCTGGGTCGTCTCAGAAAGCGCTGAGAAAGTTAACATCGTAGTCAATACGGGTAATAAAATGCAAATTCACATTGATTTGTTGTGCGCGATTGCTCGTCTTTTTCCAGTTCGCTGTCGAGGCCCGTTTTTGGGCCTTGACACATTGACATTGGAATTTACAACGAAGAATAGTACGGAGCAAAATGTTATACACAACAAAAAGCGTGCACGTATTGAGACTCAGCCGGTGGAACCCACACTTCCATGCACAAGAGAGAGTTCGGGTGATGCGGGAAACGCTGTCGACGCGCTCTTGCTGATGCTGCGAACATCTTTAACGCTCTACAATTCGAGTGGATGCTCAATAAAAAACGGAAACTCTGGACAAGATGAAGAGGGTCCGTGGTGCACATTTGAGCTCTGTTTCACCGACCGTGTAAACTTGCTCTTCTGCGTCCATGCATTTGCGATGACGCAGGCAAACACCATCAAAGACTTGTGGGTGATACAGCACCCAAAGCCACACATTTTGATTCGCCCATTTACTAAAAATGATAGACGAATTATCAGCAGCTGGGAAATAGTCCCGATGTTGCCGAGAAAAGGCCAATTCACCATGCTCCGACACAAGAGGGTTTTATCGTAATTTTTGTACACGTGCGAATGCAGTCAGGATTGTAGCGGTGACTGAACACGTACGAATAAAGAATGAATCATCATTGTTTATTATTTTGCGGTGGCATTGACGTGTTTGTTCGGTAACTGTACGTGTGTATGTTGGAAATTGTCCTTCAGTAACAAGATGCCATTCATTTTGTGTGGCAAGTTCATCTCGTATAATTTTGTGCGATGGCACACATTCCCGGCCCACTGTACCGACAGGGACGCCAAACCCAACTTTCTGCCCTCAATGCAATTGCGAATTTCCTGTAAACGATTGTAGCGCGTTGCCACAGACATTGCTTCGTCGTCTAATGGTGTCCACAAGTCGTAGATCAAAACGACAGGCGACGTTGGCTCGTCTTGTCCGTGTTTGTCGTACACCATTTGGCACAGCAGTAAAATCTGGTCAAACGACGGGGGTATGGACAAATTACTGTTGCTCGTGTAATATTGAACTGCGCAAGGTCCACCCTGTGTGGTGTGTATTGCACTCGAATCAGCCGCTTACGGAAGCGCATGCAAAGACGCAAATGGTCCAAACAGGGAGGAGGATCACCTCTGGGTCGTACATACTGATGCCAAGAATGGGCGTTGTACATTTTTTATCTAGGAGGATGAATAGATCCAGAACACATTCTGGACGCCAAGTACACAGTGCATGCGAGTTGCTGCACGAGTCCCAATCGACATCCTCGTTTTGCTTGATGGGCGATTTTTGTTTCAGATAACGAGTTCCAAACGCAAGTGCACTTGATCGTTCAGCTGTGAGTTTTACAGTGGCCATTCCAACTTGCAAATCCCGCAAGCCACACACTGTCATGTGCCAATTCATCGGCAGGTCTAACCCGTATCTTTTAAAACATGACTGTGTGTTTTATTATTTTTTTGACATGAAACCTACCACCGTAAGCCTGTAATTGCATGAAAAGTGTGCATGAAAACTATGAAAGCGCCAGAAAAAACCAACGCAAGTCCTGATAAGACGGCCATTGGCCATTCTTTACTCCTTTTCGCAAAACATGGGCGGAGTCTCGGCCTTGGTCTCGGTCTTGGTCTCGGCATCAACCGCAGCCTTGGTCTCGGGCTCGGTCTTGGTCTCGGCATCAACCACAGCCTTGGTCTCGGCCTCGGCCTTGGTCTCGGTCTTGGTCTCGGCATCAACCGCAGCCTGCGCGATGCGCACCGCACGCATCAGTCGGCCCGGGTGCCACGGCTGACCGTCCACCGCGTGTGTAAACCATTGCCGCACACCATTGCCGCCTGCAGCGTTGGTCTCGGGCTCGGTCTTGGTCTCGGCATCAACCACAGCCTTGGTCTCGGCCTCGGCCTTGGTCTCGGCATCAACCACAGCCTTGGTCTCGGGCTCGGTCTTGGTCTCGGCATCAACCACAGCCTTGGTCGCGGCCTCGGCCTTGGTCTCGGCCTCGGCCTTGGTCTCCGCCTCAGCCTTGGTCTCGGCCTCGGCCTTGGTCTCCGCCTCGGCCTTGGTCTCCGCCTCAGCCTTGGTCTCCGCCTCAGCCTTGGTCTCGGCCTCGGCCTTGGTCTCGGCCTCGGCCTTGGTCTCGGCCTCGGCCTTGGTCTCGGCCTTGGTCTCCGCCTCAGCCTTGGTCTCGGCCTTGGTCTCGGCCTCGGCCGAAGCCCAGGTTTGAGTCTCGGGTATGACGTCCAATTTCATATTCTCGCCGCTTTGGATTTTTTCCTCCGCACGGCACTGCTTTTTGCAAGCGCGTCCATCATGCGTCTGCATGTTGAAGTGGGCGACATCGGCAATTCAATCTCTTTTATTGCCATGGCATAAAAAAAAGCACGTGTCACGGGTTTTATTTCTGGCATTTTCCGGCTTTCAGCACAAAAGCAGTACAATGCCATTCGGCAGGTTCCGTAAATATCAACAAGTCAATTTTTTTACACAACGACATCTAATGCGACGGTGTGAGCACTTGCTTTACCGTCGAAAAACGGAGGGCGCTCCAAAACTCTGTATGTAAAAGGGCATTTTTGTGTAGCACACCAAAAAGACACTAACAATATTTAAATGGCACCCATCACATTTTGTGTAAATTTTCCCAAATACATACATATTCCATCGTCAAAATCGATGTCGGACGTTTGGGCTATGGGATATAGAAAACAACTCGAGGCTTCTTCATCCCAAGGTAATATATAAGCCAGACATTGTTGCATTTGTTCAAATGCACCTTAATTTGGAAAACAGCGAAAATACGTCGGCACCAGCGTTTGTCGTCGTGATTGGGCTTGTCGGTATCATTGTGTCAACGCTAGCAAACATCATTTCCATGGAAGAGATGTACCCATTGTTTGTAAAGAGTGTGAGCACAGAAATAAAAACAACAGCATCGTCCTCGGGTTGGATCGTATTTTTGTCGCATCTTCCCACTTCCGTGGCCATGAGCTGGTTCAGCGACTTTTGTATTTTGACCTATGGTATATGGACAGGCGACGTACTGATCGGATTATATGGTTTTTTAAATTCACTCGTAGTTTTTACCTCGATCCTTTTGATTCAAAATCAAGTGGGTGTGCATGGCAACAATCACGCGGATTCGCGCACTCAGCAGTTTCCGCAGCATTTTATCCCGTAATCGTTTTTTTAAACACTGGAGCCAACCCGTTATTTTACGTCCAAGACGCAACGACAACATTATATAAGGAACACACAATCGTCGTGACAAGATGGGTCATTATGACAATGATGGTATGGTACCACGACATGAATTCTCACTTCGATACGGTCGATATATTACCAGTGTGATAGACAACATGAATGAATTGTTTCAAACATTTCACAACCTCTCGAGTGGAGGAATGTACATGTTTTTCACGCACCAAGACCACGACGTCAATGTGCGCAATGGCAAACTGCAACAGTTGTACAATGAGTGGATAGAACGACGTTGGGACCCCGGAAATTTTTTAGGGCAGATAGATTTCACGTCTCAGGATCAGTGGAACCAATTCAATTTTCCACGCATTTGTCGGTTGTGTGACGACCCTTTACTGATTCCGCGAATGTGCGATTTAATGCGAACTTGGATCGCTTTCCACGACGAAGACCGCAATCGCGGGGAAAGTCGGTGTGGGCACATTCGAGAAGAGGACTGGGACAATGCCTTGATGACATTAATGGATCTAAAAAGACAAGCATGTGATTTCTTTGCAAATGGGCAGGTCGATGCACACCAAAGGTCGTGTGCAGCATTCTGTCGCCATTTTCATCGGTTTTTGATCAAGTGTCAAAATGACATGAATTTATTTGTGAATCGGCAAATGTGGATTTTGATTTGGAGATCGCGGGATTTGGCGCGGGATTATACCACCGTTTATCAATGGAATCACGGCCATGGACTGACGGGCGTTTTGCTTGATTTGTTTGACGCTTGGGGGCTTTTACGATGCGTGCATCAGTATGTTGAAACTGCAACAATCCACGGACTACCATCATTGTGCACATTGTGGACGGGCTCTCCTGATTTTGTGACATTGTATGCAGCATTGAATAATTTGCAATTAAGCGGTAATGGCATGGAAGGAGTGAATGCGGACATTTTACGTCAAGCACGCACCGACTTTAATCCCGACATGTACAGAACAGACCACTTTTATACCCTATGGGGTAACGAAACTCAAAGAATTGAGCGTTGTATTCAGGAAGTCTTCCAGAACACGCAGCGTAACGTGCAACTTGTAAGTGGAGACAGAAACATGCCCATACATAATGAAGGCCTGATGTATCCGCGAGATGCACATTTGTTTAACAGCGCACCAGCGCCAGCATACCCGGGGCAATTGCTGCTGAACCATGGTCTTTTAGTGTATTATTTTTCGATCTTAGAATAAATCAATGTCAGAATTAAACTGTGTTTTACTGTCTCAAAAAGACAAGGAGTTCTGGACGCAAGACGTCTGGTGACATGCCGTCCTTGAAAACTTGCTGCTTCCATTTCCCCAGGACTCCACACACATCTCTGTGCCTACCCTCCAACAACTTGCCACCCGAGGCAATGCCTTTCGAGGCCATCTTCTGATGGTCTTCACTGCAAAACCTTGCAACTCGGCAACCCCCACACGTGAGCATTTGCGAGTCCTCGCCACGCGTTTGGTCGCACGCAGCACACCGGTTGCGTCCATTTTCCACACAAGAGGAAAATAGGCATGCATGCGAGCCAGCGCCGTGTCCTTTAAAAAATGAGAGTTACTGCCTTAAACACGCTAGCAGGTCCGATCGCAAGACGTCGGGCGACATGCCGTGCTTTACAACTTGCACTCGCCACTTGCCGAGCACATCACACACATCTCTGTGTCTACCCTCGAACAAGCTGCCACCCACCGCGACGCTTTTCGAGGCCATTTTTTGATGATCTGCACTGCAAAACCTCGCAACGCGGCAGCCTCCACACGTGAGCATTTGCGTGTCCTTAGCCCGGATTTGCTCACACCCAGCACACCGGTTGCGTCCATTTTGCACATAACAGGAGAGATAGCCCTGGAGATGAGCCAGCGCCGTGTCCTCTAAGCCCGCATCAAAGGTGAGGCGTGCGAGGTGCAAGCGTGCCGCATGGCGACCCAAGTCCAGGGCAGTCTGCAGCCACTTTTCCGCCTCGCGCACTCCATTCTCACTGCACGCCGATGAGAACGTACGAGGTCCTGGCAGCTCAGAAGTACCAGCAGCACGCCCTCGCACATTGGCCCGGACCTCAAGCCTCAGCGCTACTCCCATGCCCAGCGCCGCGTCTGCCTGATCCGGCTTGCCCTGCATATCCTTTGCCATATCATACTGCTCCGTGAAGTAAGAGATCGCCCGCGCATACTCCCCTGTTTTCAAGCAGCAGTCTCCGAGGTTGCCGCACGCCCTGGCCATCCCCAGGCGGTCTCCGAGTGTCTTTGCCATCGCACTGTGCTGCTCGAACAGCTCGCGTGCCCGCCCATAATCCCCAGTGTTCTCGTAGCAGAGCCCGAGGTTTCCGCATGCCGACGCCACCCCCGAGCGGTCCCCCAGCGCCTCGCACATGGCCATATCCTGCTCGTGCAGCTCGATTGCCCGCGCATACTCCCCCGTGCATTGGTAGCAGTTCCCCATGTTGCAGCACGCCCTTGCCATCCCTGCGCGGTCCCCCTGCGCCTCGCAGATCGTCCTGCACTTCTCATGCTGCTCGCGCGCCCGCCCGTAGTCGTCCGCGTAGTAGTAGCAGATCCCGATGTGGCAGCACGCCACTGCCAACCCGTTACGGTCCCCCAGCGCCTCGCAGATTTTCCCGACCTCCTCATGCAGCTCGCGCGCCCGCCCACAGTCCCCCGTGTTGAAGTAGCAGTTCGCTAGGTCGCCGCACGCCCTCGCCACCCCCGCGCGGTCCCCCAGCGCCTCCGCCACCGCCCTCCGCTGCTCGTACAGCACGCGCGCCTGTTCATAGTCCTTTGTGCGGTAGTAGCAGTTCCCGATGTTGCCGCACGCCCTCGCGACCCCTGCCCGGTCTCCCTGTGCCTCCAAGATCGCCCTGTCATACTCGTAAATCTCGCGCGCCCGTCCATAATCCCCATTCTCATAAAACGCACACCCTAGGAGGCTGTAGATGTTACCCGCGAAGCCCGGGTCCACCCCCCGCACCTCTCGCGCCAGTGCCAGTGCCTCATTCTCGAGCACCGCCACTGTTCCCCTCGATTGCGTTTGCTCTCTGGTCAACACCGACGGCCGGTTGCACTCGCGCTTGTGCCCAGCCTTCCACGCCTCTACCTGATGCCACATAATTCAATGTATTACACTGCAGGTAAAGTATAACCACCAAAACGAATACGCGTGTGAAATTTTCACCTGGCACTTTTTGCAGCAGTACGCGACTTCCTTGCACTTGCTGCACCTCAGCGGCCGAGTCAAAACTTTCCCGCAGGGTTCATACGCGCACATCGTGGCACTCTTCGTAAATGACATTGAAATGTAGAACTGTATCGACTCTCGCATTAAATTGTCATATTTCCAATTGCGTGGTCTTAATCTATTTCTGGACTACTTTCGAACTTTGTTTATCTCGACAACGTCAGAATGTGCGAAAGGGGATGTGAGGTTTTGACCCAAGTGCCAGTCACCAGGCTTTATTAAACAAAACATTAGTCATTGCCTTAGGAACGCCAGCAGGTCCGCGCGCAACACGTCCGGCGGCATGCCGTCCTTGACAACTTGCTGCCTCCACTTGCCCAGGACACCACACACATCTCTGTGTCTACCCCCCAACAAGCTGCCACCCGAGGCAACGCGTTTCGAGGCCATTTTCTGATGATCTACATTGCAAAATCTCGCAACGCGGCAGCCTCCACACGTGAGCATTTGCGTGTCCTCGTCCCGGATTTGATCACATCCAGCACACTGGTTGCGTCCCCGTTCCACGCACCAGGAGAGATAGGTGTGGAGATGACCCAACGCCGTGTCTTCTGAACACACATCAAAGGCGAGGCGTGCGAGGTGCATGCTAGCCGTTGCGTAACCGAAGTCCAGAGCAGTCTGTAGCCACGCAACGGCCTTGCGCACTCCATCCTCACAGCACGCCGATGCCGACGCGTGAGGTCCTGGCAGCTGAGAAGCACCAACAGCACACCCTCGCACATTGGCCCGAACCTCAAGTCTGAGCGCTACACCCATACCCAGCGCTGAAGCTGCCTGTGCCTCACGCATCTGGTTCTGCAAACCCTTTGCCACCTCGTACTGCTCTGTAAAGTATGAAATCGCCCGCGCATGGTCCCCTGTGTTCAAGCAGCAGTCCCCGATGTTGCCGCACGCCCTCACCACCCCCTCGCGGTCCCCCAGCGCCTCCCAGATCGCCCTGGCCTGCTCGTGCAGCTCGCGTGCCCGCCCATAATCCCCCGTGCTGAAGTAGCAGAGCCCGAGGTTGCCGCACGCCGTCGCCACCCCCGCGCGGTGCCCCAGCTCCTCGCTGATCGCCCTGTCCTGCTCGTGCAGCTCGCGCGCCCGTGCATACTCCCCCGTGCTTTGGTAACAGTTCCCGATGTTGCAGCACGCCCTTGCCACCCCCCTGCGGTTCCCCAGCGCCTCGTCGATCGCCCTGGCCTGCTCGTGCAGCACGCGCGCCCGCCCGTAGTCGTCCGCGTTGTAGTAGCAGATCCCGAGGTTGTGGCACGACTGTGCCACACCCGCGCGATCCCCCAACGCCTCACACATCGCCCTGTCCTGCTCGTGGAGCTCGCGCGCCCGCCCGTAGTCCCCCATGCGGAAGTAGTAGTTCCCGAGGTTGCCGCACGCCCCCGCCACCCCCGCGCGATCCCCCAGCGCCTCACAGAGCGCCCTGCACTGCTCGTACAGCTCGCGCGCCCGCCCATAGTCATTTGTGCGGTAGTAGCAGTTCCCGATGTGTCTGCACGCCTTTGCCACCCCTGCCCGGTCGCCCAGCGCCTCGCACATCGCCCTGTACTGCTCGTGCAGCTCGCGCGCCCGCCCATACTCCTCATTGTCATAAAATGCACAACCGAGGACGCGGTGGAGGTCAGCCGCGAAGCCCGGATTCCTCCCCCGCACCTCTCTCGCCAGCGCCAGCGCCTCGTTTTCGAGCATCGCCAATGTTGCTCTCGTTTCCCCTTCCGCTCTGGTCAACACCGACGGCCCGTAACACTCGCGCTTGTGCCCAGTCTTCCAAGCCTCTACCTGATGCCACATAATTCAACATACCACATCGTCAGGTCAAGTGTCACCAC
>Ga0222716_10001860_pt1 | contig 17387 bp, 18 predicted proteins | sample C33_13DmetaG_FD_165044 | JGI IMG/M metagenome (GOLD analysis project Ga0222716, IMG submission 165044) | Estuarine water microbial communities from San Francisco Bay, California, United States - C33_13D | ecosystem: Environmental > Aquatic > Marine > Unclassified | place: USA: California... | reverse complement strand
GGTTTTTTCGAATAAAAAAACCCCTTAAAAAAGGGGTTTAAAAGAGGCACCGAGCGGATTCGAACCGCTGTACAAGCTTTTGCAGAGCTCTGCCTAGCCACTCGGCCACAGTGCCAATGAGGGCAAAAATACACTTTTTTAAAATTTAGAATCTTTTTTTTGAGTTAATTTTACAGAGACCCCAACAACGTCTCCATTAATTGGAGGGTTTAGTTTTGTGATTTGGACACTACATTTTTTTACCCTAAGCTCTACTTTAAAAACAGAAGCGATAATTCTATGTGCAACATTTTCTAACAGCTTTGAAGGAACACCCATCTCTTCTTTAACGATCCTGTTTAAAAGCACATAATCAACAGTGTCTTTTAGCTGGTCTGTCTTTGCGCTTTTTTTAAGATCGGCATTAATACTTAAATCCACCCTGTAGTCAGAGCCAATAGCGGTCTCTTCTTTTAAACAGCCATGAAAAGAATAGCAACGAATGTTTTTCAATAGAATTTTTCCCATAAAACAAAGATAGTTTAAAGAAAGAAAAAGACTTAAGAATTATTTAACTTTGTTATTTATTACAAGTGAAAGAATCAAAACATTTTATAGAAAACATAATTGACGAAGACCTTTCTTCAGGACTGCAAAAAAAGAACTTAAAGTTTCGGTTTCCGCCTGAACCCAACGGTTTTTTACACATTGGACACGTAAAGGCAATCTGGATTAATTTTAGTCTAGCTCAAAAGTATTCTTCACCGGTTGTGCTCAGATTTGATGACACCAACCCAGAAAAAGAAGAACAAAAATACATTGACGCTATTAAAGAAGACGTTAAATGGCTTGGCTACACATGGAAAGAAGAGAGGTATGCTTCAGATTATTTCACTCAATTGCATTCTTGGGCGAAGACACTTATTAAACAAGGACTAGCTTATGTTGATTCTCAAACATCTGATACAATCGCTGATCAGAAAGGCACACCAACCGCTGCAGGAACCGATAGCCCGTACAGAACTAGACCAATAAAAGAAAATGCAGAGCTTTTTTTAAAAATGACAAACGGTGATTTTAACGAAGGAGAACATGTTTTAAGAGCTAAAATTGACATGTCTTCTCACAATATGCTGATGCGCGACCCGATTATCTATAGAGTTTTAAAAAAATCACACCCCAGAACAAAGTCACAGTGGAAGGTTTATCCAATGTACGACTGGGCTCACGGTCAGTCCGATTACATCGAGCAGATTACACACTCGCTATGTACTCTTGAGTTTAAACCACATAGAGAGTTATACGATTGGTTTTTGGACCAGCTTGTTGAAACAAACAAAACAAGACCAAAACAAAGAGAGTTTGCTCGCCTAAACTTAAGCCACACGATTACCTCTAAAAGAAAATTAATGTTTTTGGTCGAAAAAGGCATAGTTTCTGGCTGGGACGACCCAAGAATGCCAACTATTTCGGGTCTTAGAAGAAGAGGGTACCCACCCTCGGCGCTAAGAGAGTTTGTTAAACTGGCCGGTGTAGCTAAAAGAGAAAACATAATAGAAGCAAGCCTTCTGGAGTTTTGTGCACGAGAAGAGCTTAATAAAACTTCAAACAGGGTAATGGTGGTTGTTAATCCCATAAAGCTTATAATTACTAATTATCCTAATGAAAACGATGAAATTGTTTTGTCAGAAAACAATCCAGAAAATCCAAGCGCTGGAGAAAGAGAAATACCCTTTGGAAAGGAGATTTATATTGAAGAAGAGGACTTTAAACCGGAAGCCAACAGAAAATTCTTTAGACTTACAATTGATAAAGAGGTAAGGCTTAAAAGCGCATATATTATAAAAGCCAACAAGGTTGTTTATGACGAACAAGAAAACATCAAAGAGGTTTTGTGCACATATGATCCAAAAAGTAAAAGCGGATCTGGAACTGAAGAAAGCCAAAGAAAAGTTAAAGGCACTTTACATTGGGTCTCAAAAAAATCAGCAATCAAAGTAAAAATAAACGAATACGACAGGCTTTTCGAACACCCGAGTCCTGCAACAGCTCAAAACGAAGAAGAGCTATTAAAAATGGTTAATCCAAACTCTTCAAAGACATGTTTTGCACAGGCAGAGCCATCTTTATTAAAAGCAAAAAAAGGAGAACGTTTTCAGTTTCAAAGAAAAGGCTATTATGTTGTTGAAAACAACAATTCACCCATTATTGTTTTTAATAAAACAGTTGGGCTTAGAGACGGTTGGAAAAAGTAACTTGATTACTTTTGGCCTTTTTCTTTTTCTTTTCTAAGAGCTGCTTTTTTCATTTCTTCCCCAATTTGATTGCTTGCAGTAAAAGAGGCAACCATGTTGTTAAGCATTTCTGAACCCGCCTGTGGAGAGTTTGGAAGTAAAATAAGGTTGCTATTACTTTCGGCTCCCACAGACTGAAGTGTATCATAGTGCTGGGTAACGACAATTAACGCTGAAGCTTCCTGAGAGTTTATATCTACCCCATTAAGAACTTTAACAGAGTCTTCAAGTCCTCTGGCAATTTCTCTTCTTTGATCTGCAATTCCCTGTCCTTGTAGCCTTTTGCTTTCTGCCTCAGCCTTAGCTCTTTCAACAATTAAAATTCTTTGAGCATCACCTTCAAATTGAGCAGCAACTTTTTCTCTTTCAGACGCGTTGATTCTGTTCATAGACTCCTTAACCTGAGCGTCTGGATCTATGTCAGTTACAAGCGTTTTGATTATATCAAATCCGTAATTTTTCATTGCGTCGTTGAGTTCGCTTTTTACAGCAATAGCGATGTCGTCTTTTCTTTCAAAAACATCATCAAGAATCATTTTAGGAACTTCTGCCCTTACAACATCAAAAACATATGAAGTAATTTGGTCTTGCGGATAATCTAACTTATAAAAAGCGTCATAAACCTTCTCTTTAATAACCATATATTGAACAGACACTTTGATTTTTACAAAAACATCGTCCTTTGTTTTGGTCTCAACGACAACATCAAGCTGTTGAATTCTCAAGCTTAATCGACCGGCAACACGGTCAATTACAGGTATTTTAAGTTGAAGACCAGAGTGTCTAGTACTAGTGTATTTTCCAAATCTTTCTATAATTGCGGCAGATTGTTGTTTGACAATAAAAAAAGTTCCAAAAAGTATAACAAGAGACAAAAGGACAATTAAAGGAATGTAAAAAATCATATATATATTAAGTTTAAAGTTAGTTGATAAGGTACGAAATTTTAGAACCAAAAGAAAACTCCCGCCTAGAATGTTTTTGTGTTTATTGTTGTTTTTCTAAAACGTTGTTTAAAGCCCTCATTCTAGTATTACAAGTCTCTATTCCTAAAAGAGAAACGATTTGAAAAAGATCAGGCCCGGACAGATCTCCAACAAGTGAAAGCCTAAATAACCCCATAACCTTACCAAAATTCCATTCGTTTTTTTTCACCAACAACTCTAAATTAGGCTTAATGTCGTTTAGGTTTTCTGCCGAGCTCACCAGCTCAATCAAACCAGAAATAATTTCTTTAAAATTTGTTTTTTTTAATTTATTAAGATGCTTTTCGTTATAACTATCAGGGTCTTTAAAGAAAAAAAAGGAACAAGAGCAAACTTCATTTAAACTATTAAGCCTTGGTTTAATAAGCCGAGCAATTGCTTTTATTTTTTGTTTATCATATAACAATAATTCCTCAGAAAATTCCATTTCAATTTTTTCAACAATAAGATTGTCGTTTGCTTTTTGAATGTGCGCATGGTTAAACCATTTGTTTTTATCGGGATCAAACCTTGCACCAGACTTGTTTAGCCCACTAAAAGAAAAAGCCTGAATTAATTCGTTTAGGTTAAAAATTTCCTTTTCAGTACCAGGGTTCCAGCCCAAGAGGCTTAAAAAATTAACAACGGCCTGGGGAAGAAATCCAAACTCTTTGTATCCTTTTGTTTTAACCGTTCCCGACCAGTTTGTTGCATAAATAGGAAACCCAAATTTATCACCGTCTCTTTTTGAAAGCTTTCCCTTTCCCAAAGGCTTTAAAATTAGAGGGAGGTGTACAAAAGTGGGCTTATCTAACCAGCCAAAAGAATCATAAATCATCGAGTGTAGAGGCAGGGAAGGTAACCACTCCTCTCCTCTTATCACATGTGAAATTTTCATATAGTGATCGTCTACTACATTAGCAAAATGATATGTTGGCATTCCATCACTTTTATAAAGAATTTTATCATCTAAAGTGTCAGAGTCTACGCTTACAACTCCTCTTAATATGTCTTCACAAACTATAGTTTTGTTTTCGGGCGTTTTGAAACGCACAACAAACTCTTCTCCGTTGGTTATTTTCTTATCAACTTCATTTTTAGCTAAAGAGATAGAATTTGTCAGCTTGTGTCTGTTTTTTGAACTATAAGAAAAAACTCTACCTTTTTTTTCTTCACCATTTCTTAACAACTCGAGCTCTTCCTTTGTGTCAAAAGCATAATAAGCCCCACCTTTTTCTATAAGAACTGAAATAGCTTTTTTATATAAGTCTTTTCTCTCGCTTTGTCTGTAGGGCCCAAACTCTCCAGGATTAAAAGGGCTCTCGTCTGGCTCAAGGCCGCACCAACTTAAGGAATCTATGATGTGTTGTTCGCTCCCTTGCACATACCTGTTTTTGTCTGTATCCTCAATTCTCAAAATAAACTTTCCTCCTTTTTGTTTGGCAAACAAATAATTAAAAAGAGCGGTTCTAAGTCCTCCTATGTGTAGCGGCCCCGTTGGACTAGGGGCAAAACGAACGCGAACTTTTTTTGTCATCTGTTTTTTTTACAAAAATACACTCTTGTTTAAAATTTTCACCCTTTTTCTAAGATCATTTATTTTGTTTTTTTTTAAACAAGTTTAAACCCCTGTAAGAGCCCTCATGTTTTTAGACATTACAAAAAAGTAATAACACCCCCCTCACAATACACACGTTTAAACCATCATTTTAACAAGAGAATATTGTTGTTAAGGGGATGTTGTGTGTATTAAAGTGTTTGATGGCTTTTTGTGATTAGTTATATAGGCTGTGGCTTCTTAATTTAAATTTTGAAAACAAACGTTTTGGGTAAAACAACAAGATGTTTCTTTAAAATAAAATTTTTTTAACAGAGTAATTCAAAAATAACTAAACAAAAACTTGGTAATACAAATAATTGTTTATACATTTGATAAAAATTAAAAGAAATGAATAACAAAAAAGAAGACAGAAAAATTAAATACAAAAAAAAGTTAAAGCCAAAAGTAGAAGTGCTGTTTAATGTTGCTAACACACACCTCCAATTTTTGGAAGGATATGTTGAAAAACAAAGAGAAAGCTTTTACACTCTCCTTGGGGCACAGATTTTTTATCTCAATAAATGCAAAGAATTTAATTATTCCGGTCAAATTTCTCAAAAGGCCAAAGATGCACGTGACGAATCAAGCCCAATTACCCGTGAGCACTTTAATCCAAGGATGAGTTCCGGTAAGGAGCTTGTTGACTATTTACAAAAAAATAAGGGAAATAAAATAGAAGGCGCTATGGATTGGATTATAGAGCAACACATAAATAAATGGGGACAGTATCACCTTACAACCAAAGAAGAAAATAGAGAACTAAGAATGGCATATAAAAAACCTGCTAAAACACCCAAAGGCTGGACAACTAAACAGTATGACAACTGGGAAAAGGCTAAGACCTGGCAAGATGCATACAAGCGTGCAAATATTGACTTAATAATTGACACAAAGTAATTAATAATCTGTCTAATCAACTGAAAGTTCACCGGCCACTTGTTTTGTTGATTTCATATCTATCATTTGATTAGATAGATTTTTAGAAAATAATAAAAAAAATATAACATGAAAAAACGCAATAAATCTCCTAACGTATTATCTGAAAAAGCATTTAATTACGTTTATGAACTCAAAAGAAATGGCTTTATCGAAAATTTTAAAATTTTAGACATAGGATTTTGTTTAGAATACATTTATAGGGCACTATGTTTAAAATCTTCGTTAGGGAATATTTTGGAGAGCAAAACAGAGTTGACCGAACAAGAATTAAACAGAATATTAATATTAATAAGAAAAGACAATAGAATTTTAAAACAATTTAAATATGAAAATAGATAATCCTACAGTAAGCTATCCAAACATTGTTATGGAAGCAGCAGCCAACATAGTGCTTGACCTTTTTGAAAACAAATGGTACGAAATAAACAACATTTCATGCCCTGACTTTTCTGTATTCTTTTTAACCGAACGCATAATGACCAAATATCTTGAAAACTGTTATTTTTTACCCCCACACAATAAAATTTTCACTAAAAACGAATTCAGAGGGATACAAGACAGAATAGTAGAAAAGAATATCTTAGCAAGACTTAAAGAAAAAAAATTTATTTTAAACGATGATAAAGATAACGGATCGCGATTTTATTTTACCCGAAAGGGCGTTAGGTGTGTTTCAAAAATTATTGACGAAAACGTCTTAAACAAAACCAATGGGTTTGACAAAAACAGACCACTTACATTTAAGCACAATATAATGCTGTGGTTAGTTGAACAAGAGTTTCTTGAAGCCAATGTTGACACCTCTATGAAAGTAATTAAAAAAATTGAAGAAGTTATATTTATGCTGACGCCAAAAGGAGCTGCACATTTAAGATATATAGTTAATCAGAAGTTAATACAAATATAAACATAGTGGAAAAGTTTTATACCAACCTAGCTCAAGAAACTATAAAAAAATCATATAGTTATCCAGAGATTAAAAATCACAAGACGTTTAATTTAAAAGAATTTAAAAAAACGAGGCTTTTGAAATCATTAGTAAAAAGTCTATTCGAAGTTTTGGACAAACACGATCAAATGTCTCCAGCCAAGATTGTGTCTTTGGAAAATCAAGGTGTTATAACCCTTATTGGATATACTCTTGACGAGTTTCAGGCTTTAATAAAAAACAACATAAGCAATTCAGGTGTAATCCAAGAATATGAAAGACTTACAAACATGTTTTTACATTTAATTTACATCTGCAAAATGCAATATGGTGTAACAATTACATTAAATAAAACAAGAAACATTAATTATATTTATTTGACACTTTATAATGACCACTTATTGAAGCCTTCTCCAACGAAAAGGGGTAATAAAAACTTAGGAAAACTAGATGATTACAACCATAGAAAAGATCCAGAAATTTATTTAAAAGCAGAGAGTGAGTTTTTTAGATTAACAACCTCGGTTTTCTTATTTAATTTTTTCCCTCAATCGAGAGAAGAAATAAGAAAAAACTTAGCATATAGGCCTCTCATGTCCCCGACGGTTAATAAACCAGCAAAACCAAAAAGAGAAAACCCATTTGAACCAAAACACAAACCAAAACCAAAAGCATAGTTCCGCCAGCTTTTCATTTATTAATTTTTTATGAAAATATTTTTTGCGTCAATTGTATTAAGCCTCTTTTTTGTAGACTCACCTGTGACTTCAATTGATTTTTGGCATCACTCTGAAGAACCGCTTGTACATAAATATGCCTTGTCAAAAGACAAAACCCTTAATAGCGAAGCTTTGTTTTATTTAACTAACGATAATAAACCTGAGTTTGACAAACTTGCGTTAATCAACGCATTAGGATGGGATTATAATTTAACTAAAAACAATTCAGCTATTTTTTTAGAACACATAGGAGGGATAAATAAAGCAACGGATTTTGAAATAACTATGTACGCTTATTTTTTGGCGTTGAAAGACTACAAGAATGTTAAAGAACCATACAGGATATTAAACCAAATTGAGCATAACTCCCAATCAGTTTTTTTAATAAAATCCATAATTTACAGTCAAAAGCATTTTTTAGACTTTAATCTCGACGGCATAAGAGACTTGTTTCGACAGCTAGACGGTTTAACAGAGTTTGACTCGTCTCAGCTAAAAAACGCGTTTGAAAGCTGCAAAAACTATTTAATTTTATATCAACAAAATTGAGCTACAAACTTTCTAAATCAACTTTTGTTAGAGGACTTCAATGTGAAAAATCTCTGTATTTATACAAGAACCACTATAATTTAAAAGACCCAATATCTGCTTCAAAACAAGCTGTTTTTGACCAAGGAAATGAAATTGGCCTCTTGGCTCAGTCCTTGTTCCCAGGCGGTGTAGATGCATCACCCTCAAATCATTTTAACATATTAGACTCGGTAACTAAAACAAAAGAGTTTTTATCTGCCGGCGAAACCATTATTTATGAAGCAACTTTTCTTTTTAACGAAGTGTTGATTGCACTCGACGTTTTGGTCAAAGACAATCAAGGGTGGAAAGCATATGAAGTTAAGAGCTCTACATCTGTTTCAAACACGCACATTAAAGATGCAGCTATACAATACTATACCATAACTAACTCTGGACTTAATCTAAAGAATATTTCCATTGTTCATATAAATAATCAATATGTTTTAAATGACAATATTGAAATTAATCAGCTTTTTACTATCAAATCAGTGAAAGAGGAAGTGCTAAACTTTCTTCCCAAAATAACTCTCGAAATCTCTAGGTTAAAAAGTGTTTTAGAACTAAAGACTGTTCCAAAAATAGATATAGGCCCTTATTGTAACAAGCCTTATGAGTGTGACTTTAAAGGAATTTGTTGGAAAAACATTCCAGAATATTCGATTTTTAATTTATCAAAACTGAAATTAACCAAAAAACTAGAATTCTATAATAATGGCGTTTACACTATTGATCAGATTAATTTGCAAGAAACAAAACTCACCACAAATCAAACTTTACAAGTAAAAACAGAGATCTCTAAAACTCCCTGTGTAAACAAAAAAAATATTGAAAAGTTTTTGTCAAGCCTTAGTTATCCTCTATGTTTTTTAGACTTTGAAACTATTAACCCTGCAATTCCAAAGTACAATGGTACAAAACCCTACCAACAAGTTGTGTTTCAATATTCGTTACATTTAAAAAAATCAAAAACCTCCAGTCTTGAGCATAAAGAATATTTAGCAGACCCAAATAAAGACCCAAGAACAGGATTTATAATAAATTTGATAAATGACTGTGGGGCATATGGTGACGTTCTGGTTTATAATATTGGTTTTGAACGCGCAAGATTGAATGAGCTTGCGGAACAATTTCCAAAATTTAAAACCCAACTTAAATCAATTGTTGAAAGATTAAAAGACCTCATGATTCCATTTCAAAAAAAATGGTATTATACACACGAAATGAAAGGCAGCTATTCTATCAAACAGGTGTTACCCGCCCTAGTGCCTGAGCTTAACTATGATAAACTAAATATTCAATCAGGAGAATCTTCTAAATCAATATTTCTTTCTATGGTAAACAAAACCTTTACAGGGAACGAACAGCTGTCTAGAAACGATTTATTGGAATATTGTATGACTGACACATACGCTATGGTAGAAATCCTCAACAAGCTTTACTACCTTTAGCTGTAGTTTTTAACATGATGCATGTTTTGTTTTGTTTCTTTCCCTTAAACGGTTTTAAAATACAATGCAACAAGTTATATTTGCAATAAAAATTAAATGAACATTGAATATGTTTATAACACCTCTTTTTCGCTAGACAATGAAAGTAAAATTTCAGAATGGCTTAATAAATCTGTAGAGTCAGAAGGGTTTTTAGTTGGAGAAATTGTTTACGCTTTTTTTAGCGACGCAGATCTTAAGGACCTGAACATCAAGTATCTAAACCATGACTTTTTTACAGATGTTATTTCTTTTAATGATTCTGACGGGAATGTTTTAAATGGTAATATTGCGATTTCAGTCGACAGAGTTAAAGAGAATTCCATTAAATTCAAAACCTCTTTCAACGATGAAATGATGCGTGTTATGTTTCATGGCCTTCTTCATTTTATGGGATATAATGATTCGTCCGTTGAAGAAACTTTGTTAATGAGAAACAAAGAAGATGACAATTTAAAGACGTTCCACGTGGAACAATAGGTATGTTTAAAGAAAAGTACGATGTTATTGTGGTAGGCGCAGGTCATGCTGGCTCAGAGGCTGCTGCAGCGGCTGCCAATATGGGTAGCAAAACCTTGTTGGTTACAATGAACCTTCAAAATATTGCACAAATGTCTTGTAATCCAGCGATGGGTGGAATTGCAAAAGGACAAATTGTAAGAGAAATTGACGCTATTGGTGGTTACAGCGGAATTGTTACTGACGTTTCAGCGGTTCAGTTTAAAATGCTTAACAAATCAAAAGGCCCTGCCATGTGGAGCCCAAGAGCACAATCCGACAGAATGCGTTTTGCGGAATCATGGAGAGGCCTGTTAGAACAAACACCCAATTTAGATTTTTATCAAGAAATGGTCTCTGGTTTGCTTGTTGCGGGAACTAAAATTGTTGGTGTTAAAACCTCTCTTGGCTTAGAGATAAAATCCCGCTCTGTTATATTAACAAACGGCACCTTTTTGAATGGACTTATACATATTGGCGAAAAACAATTTGGCGGAGGACGTGCTGGTGAAAAAGCCTCTTTCGGTATAACAGAGGCGCTAACCGCAAAAGGTTTTGAATCCGGAAGAATGAAAACAGGAACACCACCAAGAGTTGACGGCCGATCTTTAGATTACTCTCTAATGACTCCGCAGCCTGGTGATAAAAAACCCCTTAAGTTTTCTTACTCAAACACAACTAAGCCTCTTTCCAAACAGCTCGATTGTCATATGACTTACACAAGCCCAATAGTTCATGACCTTTTAAGGGAGGGGTTTGATAGATCTCCTATGTTTAATGGTTCTATAAATAGTATTGGCCCAAGGTATTGCCCTTCAATTGAAGATAAAATCAATCGTTTTTCTGAAAAAGATCGACACCAGATTTTTGTTGAGCCCGAAGGCTGGAACACTGTAGAGGTTTATGTTAATGGCTTTTCAACCTCTCTTCCCGAAGACGTTCAGTATAAGGCCTTAAAGTCCGTGGCAGGTTTTGAAAACGTTAAGTTTTTTAGGCCAGGATACGCTATTGAATACGATTACTTCCCGCCAACACAATTAAAAACCTCTTTAGAAACAAAGCCTATTTCTGGGCTGTTTTTTGCTGGTCAAATAAACGGCACAACAGGATACGAAGAAGCTGCTGCCCAAGGCCTTATTGCTGGAATTAACGCACATTTACGTATAAATGAAAAAGATCCTTTTGTCCTTAAAAGAGATGAAGCTTATATTGGGGTTCTGATCGACGACCTTATCACTAAAGGGACCGAGGAACCCTATAGAATGTTTACCTCTCGTGCTGAATATAGAACTTTACTTAGACAAGATAACGCTGATCTGAGGCTAACAGAAAGATCCTATAGTTTAGGTCTGGCAGATGATAAAAGACTTTTTAATGTAGAAAACAAAAAGAAGTCCACAGACTCATTTGTTTCTTTTTTCAAAAAAACTAGCGTTAAGCCCGACGAAATTAACCCTGTTTTGGCTAAAAAGAAATCCTCAAAAATTTCACAATCTGTAAAGCTGTATAAGATTTTTTCAAGACCCAATTTATCTATGGACGATATGCTCAATATAGCATCCGTTAAAGATTATGTTCTTAATAACAAACTTAGTTTGGATGTTTTTGAACAAACTGAGGTGCAGGTTAAGTATTCGGGATATATTGAAAAAGAGAAAGCAAATGCTAAAAAATTAAACAACTTAGAAAACATAAAAATCCCTACAACCTTTGAGTACTCTAAAGTTCATTCTCTGTCGTCAGAAGCTGTTCAAAAGCTCAATAAAATTAAGCCCGAAACACTTTCTCAAGCCTCTCGAATAAGCGGAGTCTCTCCAAACGACATAAGTGTTTTAATGGTTTATATGGGGAGGTAAATGTTCCACGTGGAACAATAAAAAACAAACACATATCAATGGAAGTTATTGATCATTTTCTATCTAAAAAAAAGTTCACGGTTCAACCCTCTAGTCGTAGTGGTGTTTTAGAAACCGCACCTAAGCCATCTTCGAAAGATTTACCCAAATATTATAAATCCAAAGAATATCTTTCTCACAATAAAAACGGTTCTTTTTTTTCTAAACTGTATTCTCTGGCCAAAAGAATTAATTTTTTTCTAAAACTAAAACGTTTAAGAAAACACTCTTCGTCTTTAAACACACTTCTAGATTTTGGTTCCGGTGACGGATTTTTTATAACGGAATTAAATAAAAAAAGAATAGACGCTCACGGTTATGAACCTTTTTTTGCTTCAAAAACTACTAACACTTATAAAGAGAAGGCCTTGCTTTTAAGCTTTGACCAAGCTTACTTTGATGTTATAACCATGTGGCACTCACTAGAACACGTAGAGTCTTATTCCGAAACAATAGCTTTTTTAAAACCAATACTTAAATCAAACGGGCTTCTCGTCATTGCTTGTCCAAATTTTCAATCTTGGGAAGCAAGCTATTATAAAGAGTTCTGGGCGGGGTATGATGTTCCAAGACACCTATGGCATTTTTCACCTAAAGGGCTGGTGAGTTATTTAGAGCAGAATGGTTTTTTGTTAATTAAACAAAAACCAATGTACATGGACTCTTTTTATGTCTGTATGCTTTCAGAAAAATACAAAGGATCGAAACTATGGTTTTTAAAAGGCTTTTGTGTTGGGTTGTTTTCAACTTTTGTTTCCTTTTTCACAAAATCTTTCTCTTCCACTATGTTTGTCTTCAAAAATCAAATTTAAGCGAGTTTAAGAGCGTGTAATCGGCTGAACGCCCCCTAAGTCTATTAGCAACAAAATAGCGCGCTAAAACCCCATTCGTGTTTAGACAATTAACATAGCTTTTGTCTATAAAAAAAATTAAATAATAAGAAAAAGCTATTGTATAAGCCTCGTTAGCTTTAGTGACAGATCCATAAAAACTATATTAGGATTTCCGTTTGCTTGTATTGATGAGATAGCGTCTTCCAGTTCGTTGAAAATTTCTTCAATATTGTCACCGCTTACATATTGTGAAAAGGACTCGAAATTAATATCAGTCTTTGGTTGAAACGTTACAAGTGAGTTTAAGTCATAGTTTTTTAACAAAGCGTTTCTAAAAACCCCAAGGCTAAACGTTAAAAAACTTTTTTGAACCTCTCTTCCTTTTTTTGAAATTGTTTTGCTCCAATTAACTAACTCTAACACTTCCTCTTTATTATGCCTAACCTTAAAAGCAGTTCTTAGCCATTTTAAAAACCACTCTTCAAAGTTTTTTTCTTTTTCATTATCATAAATACTCTTTATGGCGCGCCGTAGATTTCCGTCGGAATTAATAGCGGTGTTTTTTGCTTTAGAGCTCTCTACGCCTTTTTTTATTAAATAAGCCTCAATCTCGTTGTTTGATATTGGTTGAAGCTTGGAAATTTGACACCTAGAAACAAGCGTATCCAGAAGCGCGCCTTCTCTCTCACAAATAAAAATAAACAGAGTGTTTTTTGGTGGTTCCTCAATTAGTTTTAAAAGCTTATTAGTAGCAATTTGATTTAGTTTTTCCGCCATCCAAATGACTGCAACTTTCCATCCACCCTCATACGATTTTAGTGACATTTTTTTTACTAAATCTTCCACGTCATCTGTTCCTATTTTTCCTTGTTTGTTTTCAACCCCAAGTTTCAAGTACCAATCGAAAAGGTTGCCATAAGGCTCCCCACCAACAAACTCCCTCCATTCCTTCATAAATAAAACGGAGGATGCCTTGGACTTTATGTCTTTGTTTGCTGCTGTTGGAAATAAAAAATGTAGGTCAGGATGTTTTAATTCGCTTAACTTATAGCTTGTTGTTTCAGAGTTCAGACTGTTTTCAATAACTAATCGAGCAAAAGCAATTGAAAGAGAAAGTCCTCCAGAGCCCTCTGGCGAAATAAAAAGCTGAGAATGAGCAACCCTTCCTTGTTCATAACTTTTTTTTAGCTCTAGTTTTAAAGCGTCTTGTCCAATAACATCGTTAAACAACATCTTTCAAAGATAAAATATTAAAGTTTAAATAAACCAGAAATACATATCTTTGACCACCAATATTTACGTATGAATTCTATTTATCAAAACGACTTTAAAAATCAAAAAGTATTAATAAGGGTAGATTTTAACGTTCCTTTAAGTAATGAAAAAGTAGTCACTGATAATTCCAGAATAGTTGCTGCAAAAAAAACAATTGATAAAATTTTAAAAGACGGGGGAACGCCTATTCTTATGTCTCATTTAGGCAGGCCAAAAGGAAATGACCCTGAGTTTTCTCTCACACACATTGTAAAAGATATAGAAAGAGTCTTGGGAGTTAAAGTAAAATTCACCAATGAGGTTTTAGGTGAAAAAACGACTACTGTTGTTAAAAAGAGTGGTCCGGGCGAGATAGTTTTGTTAGAAAATTTAAGGTTTTGTCCTGAGGAAAAGAATGGGGATTTGAAGTTCGCGGAAGAACTATCAAAGCTTGGGGACAGTTATGTTAATGATGCTTTTGGAACTGCCCATAGAGCTCATGCCTCAACAAGCATTATTGCGTCTTTTTTTCCTAAAAACAAATTTGCAGGAGAGCTACTTTTAAAAGAAGTAGAATCGATTCATAAAGTGATGAATACTGGTAAAAAACCTGTTTTAGGAATATTAGGAGGGGCGAAAGTTTCTTCAAAAATTACAATAATTAATAACATAATGGACAAGGTTGATAAGCTTATTATTGGAGGAGGAATGGCCTTCACGTTTATAAAAGCTCAAGGGGGACAAATAGGAGATTCAATATGTGAAGAAGATAAAACGTCCTTGGCATTATCAATTTTGGAAAAAGCAAAAGAAAAAAAGGTTGAGATTTATCTCCCAAACGATGTGGTTTGTGCAAATCAGTTCTCAAACGAAGCAAAAACACAAATCTGTCCAATAAATAATATTCCAAGTGGCTGGCAAGGAATGGATGCTGGGCCAAGCTCTTTGTCAAACTTTAAAGAGGCTATAATGTCAAGCAAAACGATTTTATGGAACGGTCCTGTTGGGGTTTTTGAAATGGAAAATTTTTCTAAAGGAACTATTGAATTAGGCGAATATATTTCTAAGAGCACAAAACTCGGTGCCTTTTCACTTGTTGGAGGGGGAGATTCTGTGGCTGCAGTAAAACAGTTTAATCTCCAAGACAAGGTTAGTTACGTTTCTACTGGCGGGGGGGCAATGTTAGAAAGTTTAGAAGGGAAAACACTTCCAGGAATAAAAGCATTAACCCAATAAAAATGAAACAGATTGTTTACATAGTAATCATCTTTCTTTTCATGGCCTGTGAAAATTCTTCTAACAGCTACAAGCCTAAATCAAGCGGAAATATCCATACGGTTTCGGTAGTAATAGATGATAATTTATGGGAAGGCTCAATCGGAGATCAAATAAGAAACCTTTTTTCCTCTGAATTTGAAGGGCTTCCACAGCAGGAACCAATGTTTTCTTTAATTCATATTCCAACCAAAGTGTTCGCAGATTTTGCTAGGGAAGGAAGGAATATAATACAGGTCTCTAAAAGTAATATTGACACAGCATTTATTTCCAAAAACAAATACGCTGCTCCTCAAATTGTTTTAAGCGTTAAGGGAAAGTCTAGTAAAAAGATAATCGAACAATTAAATATTATCTCAACTAAAGCAAAAACAGTCTTTACAAATAACGAAATAAAAGAAAAACAAAAAAGAATAAAAAAATCTATTTTAAAAACCGATGAGTTTAAAGCTATAGGGATTGGACTAACCTTGCCATCTGCATATAAGCTTTTCAAAAAGGATGAGCAAAACAAACTCTGGTTTCAGAGAGAAACAAAGAAAGGTAGTGTTAATATATTGGTCTATAATATGCCGTCAAGTTCAGTAAAAATAGATCTGGAGAGAATTATTAAAATTAGGGATTCTATCGGGAAAGAGTTCGTGCCAGGAAGAAATGAAGGCTCGTATATAGTTACAGAAAAAGCATATCGACCGTTTTACAAAAAAACTAAAATCAAAAACAATGACGCCTATGAAACAAAAGGCACCTGGGAAGTTGTTAACGACTATATGGCAGGACCTTTTTTAAATTACCACATAAAAGACACAAAAAATAATAGGACTCTTGTTATAGAGGGGTTTGTTTTTTCTCCTTCAGACAGAAAAAGAGAATATATGGTAGAAATAGGCGCAATTATAAAATCGCTTGTGATTCTATAAAAACTAATCTTCTTTTTTAGACTCTTCAATTGAATCTTCTTCTTTTACCCCCTTTTTAAATTCTTTTATTCCAGACCCAAGGCCTTTCATTAACTCAGGGATTTTCTTTCCACCAAAAAACAATAGAACTAGAACAACAATAATTGCAATTTGACCAGGGCCGATCGCTAAAAATAAATTTGATAAAATCATTGTAAATTTTTTTACTAAAGTAAAAAGAAAAATATAAAAACACTCTAACAATGTCTTTAAATAATATTATAGACTCTTCACTATATTAGCTAAGTGAAAGAAAATGCCAAAAAACCATTTAAACAAAGACTTTTAAACAAGTATAGGCTTGTTGTTTTAAATGAAGAGACCTATGAAGAAAGAATTTCATACAAACTTAATAAGCTCAATATTTTTTTATTGATTGCTTTTGCATCCACTGTGTTAATAATGACAACAATAGTTTTAATCGTCTATACTCCCATTAAAGAATACATTCCTGGCTATGACTCTACAGTTTTAAGACAAACAGCCGTGCGAAACATAGAAGCATTAGACTCTTTAGAAAGGGTAATTCAAAAGAACCAAACGTTTATAAATTCTGTCGGATCAGTTATTTTAGGAGAAGTATCACAAGAGGAGCTTTTGAAAGAAAGTAATATTGCAAGAATAGATATTTCTGAACTTCAATTTAAAACAAACATAGAAGACTCTTTGTTAAGAAATTTTGTAGAGAAAGAAGACAGGTTTAATACTCTTGAAAGCGCCGCATCTAAAGTAGAATATGTTTTATTTAGCCCTATTCAAGGACAAATTTCATCATTGTTTGACCCAGGTCAAAAGCACTTTGGAGTAGATGTTCCTGCCAAAACAAATACTCCGGTAAAAGCAATTTCAGATGGCAGAGTTCTTTTTTCTGAATGGACAATTGACACGGGCTTTGTTTTAATAATTGAGCATTCTTTTAATTTAATCAGCGTCTATAAGCATAATTCTTTGGGGCTTTCTAGCCAAGGAGATTTTGTTAAAGCAGGTCAAGCAATTGCGCTTTCAGGAAATACAGGGGAATTGAGTACAGGCCCACATTTACACTTTGAGCTTTGGAATAACGGGAACCCAGTAGACCCTTTAGAATACATAAGTTTTGAGTAGTTTAAAAGAAAAGGCAGCTAAGGCTTATGCTAAATATGTTGTTTGGAAAACAACAAAATGGGCCGCATGTCCACATGAAACTCAA
>Ga0222716_10001859_pt1 | contig 17391 bp, 16 predicted proteins | sample C33_13DmetaG_FD_165044 | JGI IMG/M metagenome (GOLD analysis project Ga0222716, IMG submission 165044) | Estuarine water microbial communities from San Francisco Bay, California, United States - C33_13D | ecosystem: Environmental > Aquatic > Marine > Unclassified | place: USA: California... | reverse complement strand
TGCTCAGCGTTCTTAATAGCTTGTTCTCTAAGGGTAGCAGCATCAGCAATTGCTTGTTCTAACAAATTAGACATTAAATGATCTCCTAAAAATATAATTTCTTCAATAAATAGTGTTTAGATTAATAAAAGGAAGGTTTCTTGCTTATCCTGGATAATTTCCAAGCACATACCACTGATCAGATCCGCATATAATCGTTAAAGATGATTTGTTTCCGTTTATTAGTTTATCTCCCAATCCATCAATGTTCTCTGATCCGTTTGGATTGATCTGAATATTGTTTGATGATGCGTTTCCTGTTGCGTCTTTTATTACCAACACTCTACCGGCATGATCTGCCTTTGGAGGAAGATTTATTGCTCTCGGCGTTCCTGTCCCTTCAACTAAAATTACATAGTCTCCTTCTGCCACTGTGTATGGGAAGCTAGAGGCTACTGTAGTCGATACTCTTTGAGCAGCGTCTTGCAGTGTTGTGCCGTTCATCACCACGTTCGCGTCAAATACCGCATTGTTGTTTCCGTCTGTTGTTCCCGAAACATAGAACGCAATACTACTGTCTAAGTTCGTAGCTCTTTCGCTAGAGTCTGTTAAGCCTTTTGTGAATTTCGCTGTTCCGTCATCCATGATGCTGAATGGATAAGTAAAGTCGCCGGTGCTCTCCCCAGAGTTGATAAAGAAGTCCCCACCTCTTCCCGGAGCAATGAATAGATATTCAGTAGAATTGTAAGACAATCTTGCGTTGTAAGAGCCACCGTCAGTTCCGTCTTGAAAAGATATGAAGTTTAGTTCATTAGCGGACTTCATAAATCTCAGACCTTCTTGGTTTCCGGGTGTAACTTCGATACCACCGGATACAAATAAGCTCGCATTTGCCGGAGAGTCTGGTATATAGACTCCGTTGTTGTTAATCTGAACCCTTACTGATCCACTAGTTTGAAAGTCTATTAGGTCTTCTCCGAAGTCTATAAGAGTATTTCTTTCTGCATCGTCTGCTGCTTTGAGGTCTCCGATTACTTGAGCGCCTTTGGAATAGTTGTAACCCATGATTGTGTCTCCTTTTTTATAAATAGAAAAAGAGCCAGGCTTTCGCCCGGCCCTTCCAAGAAAGTTCTTGTATAAAGATTAATCTAATTAGAAATTAGAATACTTTCCACTTATTTTCAACCACATAAACACACATAACAGCAGCATGTGGGGATTCTAGAACGATTTGGTCTGCACCATCTACCGAGTGAGTCCCTGTTTGAACTGCTAATGTCAATGGGTTCGCAGAACTACAATTTGATGGAGCCTTAAGGTATACTGCATCACCAACACTTGGACTTGCAGGTAAAGCACAAGACTCACCACCAGCATCAAGGTCAGCAAAATAGTTTACACCAACTGCAAGTGCGTTTGTATCATCTTTAAGTGCAACATCCAAGTTTGAAGTGTTACCAATGTAAGTCTTGATAGAAGAAAGAGCAACTTTTTTCATTACGTTACCATCTTCAACAATAATACCATCGCCATCAGCTAAATCAGTTACTTCTGAAGCAATTGCTACATCGGCATCCATAAGATTTAACTCGGCTGGAGTTGCAGCAATTGTTGTTGTTGAAGCTGCAGCAAATGGAATCAAAGTCCCAGAAGCATTAGCAAGATTGATTGTTCTAGCAGCATCTGGATCAACAACACCTAGGGTAGTTTCATTACCATCAGCAGTTGAACCTTCAAAAACAAGAGAACCAGTGATTGCAATTGAAGTTGAGTTTACAGTAGTGGTAGTTCCTCTAACAAACAAGCTTCCACCGATTTCGACATTGTTGGAGAACGTTCTGTTTCCAGCAATTGTTCCTTTAAGATCGATACCGTTTGAAGAAACAGAAAGAGCGTTAGCTGATTCTAATTTAACTTGCAATTTTTCAATGTGACTATGATCGCCAAAGCCATCTTGAGCTGCATTTGCAAAAGTAAGACCATTACCAGCAATAGAACCAGTAAGACCAAGCTTGTCATCGGCAAGATTGATAGCACCAGAAACTTGAACTGCGAGTGCAGATCCACCACCACCAGTAAGACCAGAACCAGCTACAGCTGTAGCGATTTTGGCTGCTGTAATAGCGTTGTTAGCGATAGTTAAAGCACCACCATCAGCAACAGTTGCATCGCTAGATATGTCATTAAAAACAGCATCACGAACAACAGAGAAGTTAACTTTCTTTCGAACTGTTCCATCAGAAATAGCAAAAGCGTCGGCATCGGCTATATCACCAGTCATTGCAGTTGACAATCCGTTAATATCAAGAACCAAGATATTTGACTCCATGTTGATACCATCACCAGCAATGTTAGATCTTACAGAAAGACCATTGGCACCAACTTGAAGTTGAGCAGCGCCACCATTACCTGGATCTAATTGGATTTCCAAAGCAGTTAAGTGACTATGATCACCAGAAAAACCAAGACCAGGACCAGCAACAGAGCCAGTAAGACCAAGCCTGTTATCGGCAAGATTGATAGCACCAGATACAGTGTTAGAATTCAACATTGTGCCTTCAACAGCATTTGCAGCGATTGTTAAAGCACCATTGGCAGCTAGAGTAGCATCACCAGAAACAGCAACAGAAGCAATATCCGTTCCATCACCGACAAGGATTTGACCAGAGGTCTTGGCATCCAAGTCAGTCGGCGCATTGAGATTGCCACCAACTTTTATAGAACCGCGTGCAATGTTAGCCAACATACTGTTCTCAACAGAATCATTAGCGATTGTTAAAGCACCATTGGCAGCTAGAGTAGCATCACCAGAAATAGCAACTGAGGCTACAGTTGTTCCATCACCAACCATGATTTGGCCAGAGGTCTTGGCATCCAAAACAGCAGCAGCACCATTGCCGTCACCTAGTAAGATAGAGCCTTGAGCTAAACCATCTAGAACGTTAAGTTCGGCAGGGGTAGCAGTCAGAGCTACACCACCAATAGAAAGAGAAGAACCAGATAATACTGAATCCTTCGCAAGAAGATTCCCTTCAGTTGTGAGAGAACCCGAAGCCGTAAAGGCTCCTAGTTGAAATTTATAAGCCATATTATAATCCTCCAAGATTTGTAATATTTATAACAAAAAAGCAATTGAGAAAAAACGTTCCTCAATTTAGACTAAATAGTTTCAAACTCAAACAACCGGTTAGTATATGAAAAATTTATTAGATCCATTTGAATAAATATTAACAGCAGAGAATGGAGATTCTAGAACAATTTCGTGACTACCATCTATCGTTTGGGACCCTGAGGCGAGAATAGTTATATTTTTTATATCTGCTGCGCCACTTTCGTCTTTGACTGTAAAGTATTGTCCAGCACTATATGCACCTGCTGAGGGGAGTCTTATGTCGATAGCTGATGTCCCTGACACTCCGAGTATTGCAGAATTGACCGAAGCGGTTGTTGTAGAGGTAATCGCTGTTCTAGAATAAGAGATTCCTCCACCTACGGTAACAGTTACATTGTTACCTGAGTTTGTAGCGGCGACACCTGCACCAACAAAGTCAAACGAGGCTGCGGCAGTTGTTATATTGGAACCTTCGTCTTTTACTACTATAGCAGAGCCACCACCAGAACTTGATGCTTCTGTGATAAGTTCTTTTGCAAACTTACCAACATATATGAATCCTCGAGCATAGGTTGGGACAAAATCAGATCTAAAGTCCTGTATGAACACAACACCATTGAAGTAATCAATATACCAATCGATTGCATTGGTCGGAACAATAAGCGTTCCACCGTTGGATGGATGTTCAGTATACAAGGACAATCCATAGTTGTTACCAGCTTGTGGACCAAACGACGGATTGACTAATTGTAAATCTCCATTTGTTTCGTTCACAGTTTGAGAGTTGACAAAAGGAGAGCTACCTTTACCGGTAAAACTTGATGAGGCTTGATAGTATCCTCGCAAAGAAAGTTTGTAACCGTGGTTTCCGGGACCTTGAGCCTCGTCACCACCACCAAATCCAACGTCTCCAAAGCTGTTGATGTTTGCATCATAGGATGTCCCTGTAATAGAATCTACATCGAATTCCACATATTCAACAGTAATTGGATCTGATGCACTGGCGCTATATAATCTGTATAGAGTATCAGTCGCAACCGTTTGAGGTATCACTTGTCCAAAAATTACATCAGTTTTTAGCTGAACATTAGAAGGTATTGTTTCTTCATAGAATTCTTTTAAGTTGGACGTATGTGCTTTACCTGCCAGCTTTTTGAAAGCTGCCATGGTTAAAGTTTGATTAGTTGATCCTGTTCCTGCTACTGCCATATTGCCCTCTAACTATACGATATCGTAATTCTTTCTAAATAACCAATCCAGTCTTTATGAGCTGAGAGCTTTAAAACAACGGCTTTATTGCCGCCTGAATTTCCAAGTTGGCTTCCACCATTAAATGTGATACTAAAGGACGTCCCACTTGTAGAGATCGGAGTTGGTGATGAACCTCCGACGAGTGCACCAGATCCATCAGAATCTTTATTATTACTAATATATGATTTACCAGCGTCTAGCCATGCAGTATTCTCGGGAATCTTGACTTCTAAGTGAAAATTTCCATTGTTACCCAATACTGTTTGTTTTTCAACCATAGATCCTGATCCGTGCAAAGTAATAGTAATGCTAGATCTGTCATTGGCTGTGTTGTTTCTGAAGTATCTATAGTAAGTTCTCGTAGCGTTTGTGAGAGATGAATAATTTGGATTTCCTGCAGGAGCTTGTAGCACACCTGATTCTTCAACTCTTCTGGTATCCCCTTTGAGTCCGATTTGGAACGGAGATATTAGGTGTCCATTTGCTGTTACCATACCATCATCATGTGTGCCGCCGTTATTCATGGCTGTTGTGGAGTTCCACTTATTGGCTGATCCAATTGCTAGCGCTTGGGTTCCATAGTTTCCAGATACAATTCTAAATGATTCCATTCCAAAATATTCTAATGTATTCTCATTGGTGCTACCTACCGCACCTGAGAAAACCATAAACCCAGTTTTAGAGACAGTTGGAGTTGTTTTATCGTTCTTAAAAGGATGTCTGATAGTTGAGCCTACTTGCACTGTTCTAGAAGTGAATTGGCCTAATCCACCACTTATAGATACCAAACTGTTATCAAACAATACGGTCCCTGTAACCTGAAGTGTTGTGTTTTGACAATTTGCAGAATTATTGAGGACTGCTAATCCAGAAGTGGCAGAGGCTGAATTGGTAGTCGTAACACCAGCACCGGCCATTCTAACATTCGTTATGCTACAGTTTGTAGTTGTGGGGAAGTTTATTGCTGAGCTTCCGGTTGAATACACATTTCTGTAAAAATTGGATGCCAAATAGCTAAAGCTACCAGTCGGTCTTGCGGCAAAATATCCTATACCAGATTGATGATAGGTCGTAGGGTGATTAAAGTTACCCATTACCTGATCTGCTACTGCAGTATCTTCAATGGAGCCTGAAGGGTCAATTACCCATTCTACATAATTGGTTGTTTGGTCTCCGCTAGTTCTATGAATTACTCTCGCGTAGTTCCAACCGTTTCTTTGATCTGCTGTTGCAACACGATACGTTCCTGTTCTATATGGCAGATCGTATCTAGGGATATTGCTGAGGTTACTATATTGAACATCAGATAGGCTAAAACCCGATCCATTCCCATTATAGTTGTTCGATATTGGACCCAAGCTATTAGATAGAGATAGTGAGTGGACCTCTGCACCATTGACTTCTAAAACAATAGATCCTGAGAAACCATTGAAAAAGGCATCTGCGGCATATCCACTACCAGCAGCGATGGCATCATTTAGACTTCCTGATATTATGTGAGCTTGTGGGAAAACACCTCTTGTATTGCTAGTGCTGCCACCGTATGCATAGTGATCATTAGAATTAAATGTTGTAGAGCCAATACTAGCCCCGTTTACTCTACTATATGTGGCAATTGCATTTGATGCTCCGAATGATAATTTTGCCGTCTTTCCTTGATTAGTTACATTGATATCGCTTAATACTGCCGGAGTTGCTTGGCTTTGGTTAGATGGCAATGTAAACGACAATTGCGATAAGTATCCAGCCCAACTTTCATCAGCCTGAATTCTCAAAACCATGTTCTCACCATTTGCTACCGATGCGGTTCCAAAGGTGATGTGATGAGTATTATTACCGGAATCAACATCATTCCCTGCACCACTAATTAAAGCGCCTTTTCCATCTGCAACTTGTCCGTAAATAAAGTTTTGTGATATATCCATCCATCCAGTTTTGCCTGGAATTTTTATGGCAAAATGCACATTGTTGGTTGTCAAAGTGGTTGCATTGTATGTTGTGCTGTTTTTTGTGCTATCTAATTTAAGATTGAATAGCTGAGACCCAAGTGAGTTCGAGAGAATTCTGTAGAATGTCCTCGTGCCTGTGACACCAGCATAGTTTGGTTGCCCACTCTCAACATTGAGTAAGTTAGAAAAGTTACCAGCATTTGGTAAATCACTATCAACAGGGCTATATAATCTTTGGTTAAAAAATATCAGACCATCTGTGTGCCCCGTTGCTCCTCCACCAGTCATATGGTGCTGGCTATTCCATTGCGCAGCAGATGCGGTTATACTGTTTTGTGTTGTATAGTTCCCTGCTGTTATTCTAAATGTTTCGTCGTGAAATCTTTCAAGTATGTTTGTGCTGGACAACGTTCTATTGTCAATTAAGAATCCGTTTCCTGTTGTGGACGCTCCAGCATTGGACAGTGTTGTCTTAAATGGGTGCGTAGCTGTCACATTTGCCGTCATTGCACCACTCACTAAAGAGGTTTGATTACAGTCTAAAGACGCGGTGATTCTTATAATTTTTGTGTGATCATCTCCACCACCAATATTGATGTCTGGAACTGCCTGTGATGACGGTGATGTGCTGTTGGATACAGTAAATGACACTGGTGTTCCAGATGCAGCATACACATTTCTATACATATTGTTTAAGTTAACTTTATATTTCGCATTTGCATCGGTATTATATTGAACCCCAGATAAATACTTGGATCCAACCAAGACGATGTCTTCAATTCTACCATCTGCTGCACTTAAATCATTTACTGCACCGGATGGATCATTAACCCACTCGATGTAATTTGTGCTATAGTTAGTTGCACCAATCGTATGGATGACTCTGGCATAGTTCCAACCTGGAGACATGGCACTTGTATCTATTCTGTAATTAGCGGTTCTATGTTTGAATATGTGCCACTCTGAATTATTACCATCAAACGATGAAGCGCTCACTGATATATCTGTAAATCCTGAGTTTGAGGTTAATGAGGTTGCCGTTCCATTTGGAGGGTTACCAGAGCCTGCAAAAGAGGACAAGTTGACCGTGTGCATGATGGCGCCGTTCACTTCAAGCTTTAATGATCCCGTTTCAGCGTTACCAAAAGCATCTGCTGAATATGCAACGTATCCGTTTTGAGAATTTAGAGCAACATCAAAATTTAATATACCCGTTATGTCTGTATTGTTTTTGTAAGCACCCAATCTAAAATTGTTGCCTGAGGTTGTATTTTGATAAGTTCCTGTGACATCCAGAGCTGTAAATCCCGCTTGTGTGTTTGAGCGTGTGTATCCATTAATAGCATTTGATGCGCCAAAAGAAAGTTTTACAGTAGTCCCAGTAGTCCCAGTAGAATTGATTCTTGATAAAGACGGTGAGGGCGATGGCGCTAAGATCTTTAAGACTTCATTGAATCTATCGACTGCTACCCCAACAAGCGTGTTCGATGCGAAGTCGGTAAATAGTCCATCTGCATAGGAGCCATCTTCTGCTGCACCAATCATCGATGTTCCAGATCCAGCGGATGATGTTGTAATAATATTGTTGCTCGAGTCTAGAGCTAAAAATTTTGTATTCGTTGTCTGACCGGCTGGAACTGCTGTTAGTCTCATAGTAGATGCAGTCATTGCATTCGAGGTTGTGTTTCCGTTGGATGTGACTTGGTCAAGATTGGTTGCAATACCAGTTAGGCTTGATCCGTCTCCAAAGAATGCAGAAGCTGAAATGTTTAGTGAAGCTGAGACGTTCCCTAGAACACCAAGTTTTGTTCCATTAAACGTAAGGTTGGCACTTCCTGCAAAATCATCCGAGCTGTTAAATTGAACTTGGTTGTTTAATCCCCCAACGATTCCCGTCAGACCTGCTCCGTCTCCCTTAAATGCAGACGCAGTCATACTTAGAGATGACGAAACGCGCCCAGTTACACCTAATAGTGAGCCATTAAATGTCAAATTAGAAGATCCACCTAGGTTGTTCGAATTATTAAATTGAACCTGATTGTTTGAACCAGCAGCAAGATTTGTAAGGTTTGATCCATTTCCAAAAAATAAAGAAGCAGATATGTTACCAGTGACGTCCATACTACCTGTGACTATCAATGTTGACCCAGCAAACCTTAAGTTCGATGATGCTGCAAGTGCCCCTGCATTATTAAATTGCAAGTGTGTCGTAGCCCCTGCTGGAATGCCTGTTAAGTTTGACCCATCTCCGAAGAATGAAGTAGCGGTAACATTTCCAGAAACATTAACAGATCCAGAAAATTGGTGTAAATCATCAGACGTATCTCCAAACCTTGTAGATCCTGTCGAAGTAAGGTTTATAACATTCTGATTAGTTACAGTGATATTAAGCCGGTTTGCATTTATAGCACCAGAAACGTTCAACGTCCCAGTTAGATTTAATTGAGACGTTGAACCAGATATGAAAGTAAGGTCACTAGAGGCAGCAAATTTATTGTTGCCATCGTTATATTGGATTGCACCAGAAGGAGGTGCTGAACCAGTAACAAGATTACCTTTTACAAATGCCCAGCCAAAATCAGCCATCTAAACCTCTCTAAAATGTGCTACATGCGGCAAAAACTCTTGTCCCAACATCGCTACCAACAAAGGCAACTCGATCAACTCCTAGAATTTCATAAGTTCTAAACTCCCGTTCGTCAGGAGTTAGATCAGCAGCGTCTGAGTGACCAGAATCAGCCGGCGCTACTATCGTAACAGCTACAGGTGCAGCATTTGTGCCCACTTGCTTGAATGATTGTGGAATTTCAAACCATCTTAAAAAAGCATGACAATAGCCATAAACTTTTATGGTTCCCGGTGAAGCAGCGTTATTGTCTTCTGCAAGAACGTGTAGGTATCTTTGATTTTCTGTTGGGTATCCAGTCGTGGTAGCCGTTATTCCCAAAAGATCAGAGGCAGAACTCAGAGTTATTGCTGTTCCATTTGGACCAGCCAGATTTTTTGGGCTTCGGGTTCTTCCCCAGCTTGAATATCTATGTGTTGACATAATTAACCTCTTTTTTTGTTTTCTCAACTAAATAGTTACTTTTTGTTATTGTTTCTCTTTGCTTTTCTTCGAGCAATTCTTTTTCTTTCGGACTTTGAAGTAAACTGCTTTCTGTCTCTTACTTCATTTATGATTCCAAGTTTTTTACATTTTTTAATAAATCTTTTTATCATACGCTCAGAGTCTTCATTTTTCCGAGGCTTAACCTTATAATTTGATGCCATTTTATTTTCCTGCCAACTTAGACCATATGCCTGTATTAATTCCAAGAGAAGATAAATCTACACCAGGATCGCTAGGAGAAATTCCATCAAGCGCATTGGACCCATGTGGTGCAGATGATCTACTCTCCCTCAGTGGTTTTGTGCCCTCGAACAGATCTACGCCATTATATGCGTCCCTACCTATTGAATCTAGCATTTTTCTTCTTCTCTCTTTTTCCGCTCTCGCCTTGGCTTCGTAGTCAATTTGAGGCTTTTGATAAGTAACCTGTTTGGACTCAACCAGTGGCTGAGCTGTGCCTCTCACCACTTCTGAGATTATTGAAGAGAGTATTCCTTCTTCAAAAATCACTTCTTTGATGCACTCTTTGATCATAGGTTTTAAAGTTTTTTTAAGTTGTTCTTTGTTCATTTAATCTCCAAGAATCTTTTTAAATAGTCCGTCAATATTTGACTCTCTCTGTTCTCTCAATCTCATATTGAAAGCGTTTGAGGCCTTTGGCTTACCTTCACCCGGATAAACATATGCTTCTGGGGTTGATGGTTCTGAAACTATGTCAAAGCAGATGAGTTGGAAGTCTTCTTCTACTATCGTTTCACCCATAGATTCTTTGACCGAACCAAGTCCGCGAGATGAAATCCCAAGCTTCACACCAGCATTGATGAGATCCTTTAGGATTCTACCGCTAGGAGTGTCTAGGACCTTGATCTTGCCCATTACGTCCTTACCTTCCCACCAACAGTCGGTGACCATGTGAGAAACGTTTTTAAGGTTAATTACGGAGTCGTCAGGGTGATCTAATTCACCTGTCGCTCTGTTGTCTTTTACTATTCTCATGTAATTGTCCATCTCTCTTTTGAGGACCTTATGAGGATACTTGCGGCCATTGCCGTTTTTCTTGTCTGCTGTTTGAATACGACCAGTCAAATACACTGCTCCGTCTTGAACAACTTCTTTCTTCTCTCTCTCTGTCAAGAGATCGAGACATCTTCCATCAGGACACAGTGCATGAAACTCTCTTAATAATTTTTTACTCATTCTTTTCTCCAAAATAAAAAGGTGGGTGGGTCTCCCCACCCTTAGCGGGCGTTACCCGCTCGAGCTAGGATCCGCTGCAGCAGCGACGGACGGGTTGTAAAACCCAGCGCTTAATCACCAACATAATCACCCCCTGATCTTGATGATAGTCTTAGTCCAAAATCATCGACTAAGACTGAAATTAAATACGTAGTTCCTGCACCTAAGCAAGAAAGACAAAAAGCATTTCCAATAGAAAGCTCAAACGTAAATAGTTCAGTAAAAGGGTTAATCCAAAAAAGAAACATAGAGCACCAAAAACCCATGCACAATGGACAGTTCCAAAGCGTGTTCCACTTCTTTGTATAGTCCTTCTTGGGGCGGATGTCTTCAAAGATTTTTCCGTAAACAATGATAAAAGTCATGCCATATGCGGTAAGGATAAAGTTTAAAAGTTCCAAGTAAGCCTCTTGTTGTTAACCGTCATATTCATTTGTGAAGCTAGTAAAAGCGGCTTGATCTAAAAACTTATTGAACTCTTTTTCGCTCATGAATCCTGAATTGATAACTTGGTCTAGAAAGTCCATGTGGTTAGATTCATACATCGCCATTGGCTTTTCGTAGATTTGTGGGTTCTTGTGGTCAAAACTAAAGTCGGTAGCATTTTGTTCATCATCGACCAACACATCACAGTCATCATCTGGATCAGGTGTTACACTGTCGTAGTCAAAAGTATTGTTACCAGCAGGAGTTGTTACCTTGTCGAATGTTTGAGTGTCCTTCTCGAATGAATCCCACTTGACAACGGCGTCTTTTTTCGACCCCGTGTCTTTATCTGATGTAAGGCCGGCATTGTCATTCTTTGCTACATAAAATGCAAACCCATAAAGGAGGGCTCCGTAGCCAACGTTTCTGTATTTCTCTGCTGTATGAATTGCTTCAACGTGCCATGATGGTTTCTTGCCATCTGCTGTCAGGCATGGCCCACTACTTTTAAGACTTGAAATGTTTATTTGTCCTATTATTTCTAGTCTGAGAATTCTGTTGGACGCTTTTGTTCCAGGTCCTGGAGTGTAGAGTGTGAACTCTGCGTCGCTCTTAGGACTAATCTCTGCTCTCAAGCAGACAACTTCATCACCTAGGCGGATGCCTCTCTTTTTTTCTTCTTTGAGAAAATGCCGCCAGTTTTCCATAATAAGTTTTTGATTCATTTTATCACATATTCCCACTAAAGCTAACGGCAAATACTTCCACTGCTTTGTCTAAAAGTATTTGGTTGAACTCAGAGACACTCATTGACTCTATATGATCTATATAGTTCTTATGATTATCTTTCAATCTTTTAATCTCATCTTCAATTCCATCAACTATTTCATAGCTATGGTCTGTTGCAGCATTGACCACTCTTGGTCGCTTACAGTCATCTTCTCTATCATTTGGAGTCTCTTTGCCTGTGTAGTCAAAGGTGTTGTTTCCCTTGCTTGTTTCTTTTTTTTTAAAATTAGAGCTTTGATCGATCTTGTTCCACCTTCTGGCTCCGTCTTTAGTGGTCATTGCGTCATGATCACTAGTGATTCCATCACCACCGGATAGCTTAGCGTATGTCGCTGCTAAATTATATATTAAAGTTCCCAATCCTTTTCCTTGATACTCTTTCTTTGTGGCCACATTCTTTACTTGCCAAGTATTTGGTATACATGGAATTTCACCAGAGCTAAGAATTCCTAATTTCAGCATCGACACTACATTGGGAGGATATTTTTTACTTATGATTGCTTTTTTATTTTTCATCTTTTGCGGTAAATACAGAACAATCACAAACCCTTGCGAACTAGCTGATGTCATTAGGGCGAGGTCTTCATATAGTTTAGGATCCTCCATACCAGAAAAGGTTTTAGACATCCAATCTCTCCAACCTTCAATAATAATAGATTGCTTATTCATAAGTATATCTTCCATATAGATATGGTGCGAAAAGATTTTTTTGGAGTATAGATCCTTTCTCATCTGCAGCTGGGACTTCACCAAGTTCGGTGGAATATTCTCCATCGGGGCTCAATAGGTGCTCATCACTCATATCGTCATACCCGGTTCTTCCAGAAATCATTGGTTGCTCTGTCTCCATCCACTCTGATATTTTCATAAGAGCAACTTCTACAACCTTTTCGCCTTCATGTAGCTGACCTTCTAGGGAGCCATATATATTGCCGCCCTGAATAGAGTCGAGTTTAAGTAGCCCATGTTTCCTAAGATACTCAAGTAGTCTAGATTCAGCCCCATAGACCAGATCTGACAAGGTTTCTTTGGCAAAGGCGACTACTTTGTTGTCTTTCGGCTTAACTACGATATCAATATCCTTGTGGTCCATAATCATCAGATCGCCATTCATGGCGGATCTAAGTTTTAGTTTTCCCTCAATCTTGTCTTTCTCGACGATCTCAATTTTTACACCTTCTGGTTCTTTGGCGTCACCTTGGTCGGTATCTTGATCGGTATCTTGATCGGTAATTTTGATATTAATTGGCATTGCGCTTTACCTCCGCTAAAAGGTCTTGAATATAAAATACCTCTTCGACCATTTTTGAGTCAATTTGTCTACTACGGTAAGTGTCAAGTTTTGATCTTACTTTTTTAAATTTTTCATTTAGAGAAGTGTCTGCGGTTGTTATATGAGAACTTACCTCTTCCTTAAGTCTTCCAACTTCATCATTTAAATATGACTTCAGCCCTAAGCCGTTATCGGAGAATGACACAATAAAATTACTTAACAATTCCTTTTGTTCTCGAAGAAGCGAGTTCTCGTAAGTCTCATTGAATCTTTTAACATACATCTTAAACTCTAATGACTCAATTGGTTTCATTTCGGTTTTGGTCTGCTGCTTCTTGGTAAGAAAACTGACAACCTTGGACTCTAACATGATTCTCTTTTTGGCATTGAGGTTGTCGTTTTGAAAAAACAATCCTAAGGTTGCCAAGTCTTTGTAGTTGGGCACAAAGTTTCCAAATGCGTTGCCACCAAGTGCCTTGTTGATTTTGTTGATTAATGTTGTCTGTTCGTTGAACACTTCCTTTCTATCAAGCTTTGTAAAGTCGATCTTACTTTCATGTAGAAGTCTCCTCGAGAAGTTTTCATCAACTTCTTTTGTTTCCATAAGACTACGATAGATGTCGAGCTCTTGCTTAAGAGGCTTTCCTTTTGAGAAGAATTCTCTTAAAAGACCCTTGACTTTTGTTTGCTTCGTTTTGTTCTCTTGAACAATTGCTTTTGTTAATTCACGAATTAGACATTCGTAAAGAAAAGCGGTATTTCTTTTCTTATTATGTTTCATGTTTGCTTCCTTTTTTTATACTGTGTCATTAATTAGTTGCGTTATTTGACTCCAAACATTTTGGGGCATATCATTTAAGGATGGGTTGATCTCATCAATGTAGGCTTTAAGCGCTTGGTCAGCATGCATAAAATCTGAATACTTCATATCCATCCCATGTGCTTTAGATAACCAATAATCGCGACCACCTTGTCTCTGAAAGTCCATGTATATTTCAGTCGGAGAAAACATACCTTCACTTAGTCTATCAAACTCTTCTTTGATAATTCTTTTTAATGTTTCTTTGCTTAGTTTCATGTTTGTTTCCTTGTTATTTTTTTGGTCCGACTTTTAAACCGCCTCTTCGATTTCTTTGAATTTGACGCGCTTGAACGGCGTCATCAAAAGATTTTTGGTCACCCGGAATTATTGGGTTACCATAAGCATCTGCTTTCTCTTGGGCCAAATCATCAATCTGACCTTGGATTTTATCCACTTCATCGTGGAACGGATGATCCAAATACTCATATGAGTCTGATCCACCATGGCTTGCGTATAAATCTCTCATTTTGTTTCCTAGTTTCTCTATGTCTCCAACTTGTTGATACTCTCTATATTGGTCAACATAGTTTGGATCATGCCCTAGGGCATCGATCAGTGATGATGCTTGTGCAACCTCGCCACCGTCAATGAGCGAATTTATTTTTTCAACATACTCATCGGGAATACCAGTTAAGTCTGGTTTAATTCTTGTTTCATTCATAACTGCGTCGAGCTCTTCTTTTATAATTCGTTTTAGTGTTTCTTTGTTAAGTTTCATATTATTATCCTTATTTATCATATCTTGAAAGAACCGGTTGGTAATTTCCAAGTAATCTCATTATTGTTCTATCAATCATATGATAGGTCACGCGCTTGCCTATTTTCGCAGTTACTGCTGTAGGACTACCTGCTTTATCCAAGGCTCTCTTAACAGCATTTATTTTCATCAATTCAGGAACCAACTCTAGCACCCTAGAGAAGATCGAAGTCCCAGTAGAGTCTGGGTCGTAAAAATCGTTTAAGTTTGTTGAGTCTTCAAGTTTTTCCATCTCTTCAACAGCGGTCATAAGTTTGACTTCATCACCCATCGGCTTACTAATAGGGTACCCACGACCAACCAAAGTTTGGCCCATCACTTCGACACTATCGGGTCCAAGTGCAGCGAATACATCGTCAGGATCTTTGCCCATGTCTCCAATGTATTGTTTAAGTTCGTCTTCTTTATCTTTTGAAAATTGGCGTAACAATCTAGATTCGCCCAAAACAGCTTCGAGCTCTTCTTTGATGATTTGTTTAAGTGTTTCTTTATTAAGTTTCACCTACGGACCCTCGAGTTCATAGCATTGTTATACATGCGTCCTGCACGTCTTGCCTGTTCTGGTGTGTCAGAGTATTTGTCTGCTATTCTCTGGCGAGCATCTCCATCATAGTTTGATGTCGCATTGTAGGCATCTCTATGATCTTGAGGTGTTGCATCCTTAGGATCGGGGAAGGTATCAATAACATCTCTCTGTTGATGAGCCAAAGATGTAATCCCTTCGTAATCTATAGCCAAAATTCTTTCAACATATTCTGGATCTCCGCCTAGCGCATCTACCAATGATTTAGCAAAATTCACATCCTCCGGATTACCAGATCGGATTAGTCCATCAATTTTCTGCTGTTGTTCTGGTGTTATGTTTCCTCCAATTGGAGGTACAGTCATCGTCTCATTCATGACAGCGTCAAGCTCTTCTTTGATAATTCTTTTTAACGTTTCTTTATTAAGTTTCATTTGGATTTTCCTTTTTGTTTAGTGACTCGATCAGATTCTTGATTGAGGCGTCAATGCTAAATAGCTTGTCTTCTTCATTTTCGTTCTGTTCATAAATTCCTTTTGCTAAAGAGTCCATTCCGCCAAATCCTACTTTGCCTGGAAAGGTTGTGCGTGCCGTAGATCCTCGGACCTCTCCGCTAAAAGCTTGGTTTTTCATTTGTTTTGAGAATCCACCTTTGCGATAGGAAATTTTGTGCTTCTTGTATGGCCCTCTCTTCTTTGGTTTTGAATCATCGTCACGTTTGGCTGGAGGCTCAGCTAGTAAGTCGCCTTCCTCTTCTCCACCTGTGTCACCGCCTAAGTCGTCACCGCCTAGATCTCCTCCTAGATCATCGCCACCTAGATCTCCACCTAAGTCGTCACCTCCCAGGTCTCCTCCTAAGTCTCCACCCAAGTCTCCTCCGCCTAGGTCTCCACCACCTTCTTCGGGTGCTTGACCAGCTGCTTCAAGTCCTGCCATGAATTTCTTGTCGGTAAACATTTCTCTTTGCATTCTCAAGTATTCGTCTTGTGACAATCCAAGCAAGTTTTCCGAAACCCAACGTCGAGAGAAGTATCCCTCTGTCGCTGCTCCAGCAATATCAAACTTAGTCTTCCAGTGTTCAAGCTCTTGCATCTCTGCAATTTTTGATGGATTGTTAAGGCTTAGTTTAAAATTAAGAAGATCATCTCCACGATATCCGAGAGTGTACAAGTGGATAATGCCAATCTTTTCTAACTCAGTTACCAAAACTCTCTGAAGTCTCTGAATGGTTCTTGCGAATCTAATGTCCTTCTGAGCGAGAGTCGTCTTGTCTTCCGTTGCACCTTCTCCCATTGATAAGTAAGATTGTGGAACTTTTAATGCTGAGAACAGTTTGTCGCGAAGGTACTTGACGTCTTCGATCTGTGCTGTGAATTGCCCACCAGGAAGGTTGACAATGTCCGTAGAGGACTGTCCGCCTCTAATGGGGATAAAGTAGTCCTCTTCAATCGAAAGAGGGTTGTAGCGCAAATCTACGCGTCCTGTCTTATCATCAACAACTTGGTGTCGTTTCATTTGGGTCATAACTTTTTGCATGTATTGCTCGACGTCTTGTGGTGCAATACCGCCAACGTCAATCTTGAACACACGACGTTCTGGTGACCTTGTAATGCGATAGGCCATCATTGCGTCCTCGAGGAGCGTAAGCTGTCTCCAGATGCGTCTGGCTGGCTCTAAAGCGGATGTTCCGTACGGGGCATGCTTGTCATTTCCGAGAACACGAAAGTGAGCCATTTGCCAATTCTCTAGAGTTAGGCCTGCTGAGTTCCATTGGAACTGTACGTAATTTGGATTTGTTGGATCTTCACCCTCAAGTCTCTCGACTTCTTGAGGAGGTAGGCCAATGCAATTTTGCAGACCTTTTTCTTCGTCAAGGTCAAGATACAAAAACATGTCTCCGTACTTACACATGGTTCTAGCCCAACCAAAAAGGTTGTGCTCAATATTCATTATGTTATAATATAGTGAATGTAACATATATTTGATTTCATCGTTTGGACACTTGATGTGCAACATAGGATTTAAGGCTGAGTGCGTCGTCATCTCATCTGCATAGATATCGAGAGAAGAGGCGATCTCTGGTGTGAATTCCATTTGATCAAAGTCGACATATCTCTCAGAT
>Ga0222716_10001858_pt1 | contig 17394 bp, 42 predicted proteins | sample C33_13DmetaG_FD_165044 | JGI IMG/M metagenome (GOLD analysis project Ga0222716, IMG submission 165044) | Estuarine water microbial communities from San Francisco Bay, California, United States - C33_13D | ecosystem: Environmental > Aquatic > Marine > Unclassified | place: USA: California... | reverse complement strand
TCGTTAGAATGGTGGAGAAACAAAGAATGGAAATAACATTTGTATATACTGGTGAAAGAAGATTTGAAAATATAGGTAAAAAAAATAATCATTTACATTTATATCAAGCATTATCAGAATTTACATCTTTTAAGATAATAGATAAATGTAAAGAAAATAGAAAAGATGACGAATTTGTTTTATCTGGTCCTAATCAGATATGGGATTTTTATAAAGCCATAGATGATGTAAAAGAAGATATTATTATTAAAATGAGAACAGACATATGGTTTGCCAAGTCAAGCATACCACATATTGTAAATGAAATATTATCAGCTAAAAATGGTAAAGTGTCTTTTTCATTAATAGGTTCAGAATTATTTAATCATTATAATGTTGATTATAAAACATACGAGTTACCAGATATACAAACACCAGGTAAATCACACGTTAAAACAGCAGACTTTATTTGTATTGTAAATAGAAATAATTTAAAAGATAAAAATGAAATGTATAATGATTTAAAAATAGAAAAATCAAAAAGTGGTAACAGATTATGGCAAAGAGTTAGAAAGACCACAGGTCAGTATTCTTTTGGTCAAATTTATTTAATAAGAGATAATTTTAGAAAAGAAAATTTAAATGATGACTATATAGCTTATGAATTTTCTAAAAAGTATGGTAAAAAAACTCAAATAGCAACTGATTATTATTATGAACGTCTATCATCAAATAACTAGAACCGATTGTTTATCACATCAATTATGGCCACATTTCAAAAAAGGTTGGCCTGAAAGTGATAAGACTGTGCATTTCTTTTGGGGTTTAGGTGACAACCAAATTCAAAAGATAATGGATGTAGAAAAGAAAAAAGAAGAATGGTGGTTTGTTGATGTTGGTTACTTAACTGAACAGATTACTAGATACCCTAGTCCAAAAATTAATGATTATGATAAGACTTATTTTAGAATTGTAAAAGGTGAACTACACACAGTAAGAGGTAAAGTGGGTAGTGGTAAGAGATTGAAAAAATTAGAAAGTCAAGGTATTGATGTGAAATTTAAAGGTTGGTACACAGGCAAAACTGAACATATATTAATAGCACCATCTTCCGAAACAGTTACTAGATGTACAAATCAAATGAGTCAACAAGAGTGGACGGATTTAGCTATACAAGAAATTAAGAAGTTTACAGATAGGCCAATTAAATTTAGAAATAAACCAAGACCTAATAATGAGTGGTGGAATACTGACATAAAAAATGATTTAAAGAATTGTCACGCCCTAATTACCAATATGAGTTTAACTGCTGTTGACGCTGTGCTAAATAAAGTACCTGCTTTCACACACGACAATAATATTGCTTCAGCAGTTTCTTCCAGAAATTTGAAGTATATTGAAAAGCCTATGAAACCAGGTCATAAAACAATGAATGGTTGGTTAAACTTTGTAGCTGAGAACCAGTTTACTATTGCTGAAATAGAAAATGGTACGGCACACAAAACATTAATGGAACAACAGATATGAAAATTAGATATTATAAAGATATAAACGGTTATCGTTGGCTAGGTTTTTTTCTGGCGATGGCTAGTGTATGGATTTTATCAAGTGCTAATGTATCAACACAATGGGTAGGGTGGACATTAAGTTGTATATCTTGTTCTATATGGGTTTACTTTGGCATTAAAGATAAAGATATACCAAGAGCATTGATGGAATTATCTTATTTAATATTAAGTATGAGAGCTGTATTTAATTGGTTGACTGTATGATAAATTTTGTGTGTGTAAATTGGGGGTTGAAGTTTAAGACCGTCTATGTACAAAATTTATACAATATGGTACAAAGACATTTAAAAATACCACATAAGTTTATATTGTTTACAGATAGAATTAAATTACACAAGAATATAAAAGGTGATAATTTTGAGGTTAGAAAGTTACCTTTTGAAGAATATAAAGGTTACTGGCAAAAACTTACGTTGTTTAGTCCTGAGGCTAATCTACAAGGCACCAATCTTTATATGGATTTAGATGTTGTTATAAAAGATAATATAGATTGTTTTGCTAATTATGAAGACAAAGACAGTTTTTGTGTAATGAGAGATTTTGGTCAACCTGGTATCTGGTACAATTCAAGTATATTAAAGTTTAATAATGTTAACGCTACTGATTTCATATGGAAACCATTTCTTAAAAATAAGTCAAAAGATATGACTTTACAAGGTGACCAGAATGTCATAACAAATCATATTAAAGAACAACCTGGCGTTAAGAAGTTAAAGATATTTCCAGATACTTGGACACAATCGTATAAGTGGTTAGACCGTAGTCAGACTAGATTTCATAAAAAGACTTGGACATTTGAAGAATCACCATTGGCCAAGGTGGCCATATTCCACGGTAATCCAAAACCACACGAATCAGACCAGGAATGGGTCAAAAAGAACTGGAAATAGGCCAAAAGCCACCCTTCACACGAACAAAACCAGAACATTTGCTTTAAAAAGCAAGTAAAATCAACATAAAATAACGCTTGACTTTAAGGCCAGGTATGTTATTATAATAGTATATGAAAAACAAAATAGATACAAGAATATATGCTCTGGTTCTTCAAAAAGATAATTCACTTAAAAGAGTTTTATTAAGTGACTTAAAAAACGGCTTGACATATAATAAAAAGTATGATACGGTTAATAATATAAACAAGGAGAAAACACTATGAAAATGAAAGAATACGCTACTGAACAAGTTGAAAAACAAGTAGATGACATTAAAGACAAGTTAGTTAATAACGAAATGACTTTAGATGACGCTGCTAGTAAATTAGAAAAGATTGACAATATTGGTTTAGTTACAAATATGGTTGATTTTGATGAAATGGCTTACTTACTTAAATTTGGTGATTAATATGATAAGATTTGATAGTGAGATTGATAATCCTGTACAAGAAGCAATAGATATTATAAACAATATTAAAATATCTTCAGCAGCTATTAAAAATGTTTACAAAGCTGATGAAAACTATTTTAGAAATAGATACTTTACTATTTTAAAAGAAAGACTTATTAATAATAAAACTTTAGAAGAAGTTGGTCAAATGTTAAATGTTACAAGAACTAGAATATGGCAACTTGAATGTAAGTTAAAAAGAATATTAAGTAAACAAATGAAAGGCACATATGGTAAATAAATTAACTAAAAATAATACTGTACATTTAGTTTATGGTAGAGAATACCAGGATACAGATGACAAGTACGATCAATTTTTTTATAGTTACAGTACCATTTTTAGAAATGTACCATTAAAGTATCTTAATCTTTTATTAAGAAACAAAGACAGAATTAAAAAATTCTGTGATAAAAATTACAATGAATTAGCTACTAACTTTGTTGGTAGTACAAAAGTAGAAGTGTTAACAGGTGATGAATATTATCAAACATATGAAGATGTATTTGGTGATATTGCTTACCGTGATAATGCTTTATTCAACGACTATGGCCAACTATGGAATGGCAGACAATTTTTCAAATATGATTTTGATCCTAGTTTAACACAATCATATTCTTATAAAAACCTAAACAAAAAGGCAAGTTAATGAAATACAATGAAGATAAAATAGTTAAAGAAATACACGATTACATCAAATCGACTTATGGTGAACACTATAGTACAACCAAAGACGGTTTTCAAGTACAAGATATGTTAAGACAACTTGGTATAGATAAAGATTTCTGCCAGGCCAATGCCATCAAATACTTGTGTAGATATGGTAAAAAAGATGGTAAGAATAGAAAAGATTTATTAAAAGCAATACACTATATCATATTACTAATGAGTAGTGAAGACAATAAAAAATAACAAAGGAGGACTATATTATGTCAATTGATACAAATATTATGCTTAATAAAAAAGATGTAGGTAAAAACCTATACAGAAAGAAAACCTACTATACACTTGTAATTGAACAAGAAGTATTAGCAAATGATAAAGACGAGGCAGATAAACTGTTTAGTGAATGTGGTATTAATCACGCTGCTATAAATGATGAGATTACCGAAACTAAAGATGGTGTTGAAACATATATGGTAGACGCTGATTATTCAGATAGTGGTACTACAGAATTTATTGGTAAAGTTAACTATGATGATGACACACAAACCTTTGACGAGGCGGTTGAGAATGGTGATGTCAAAATAGATACTTACGCTGGAGAAGATGATCCACACCCATTGACAAAAATTAAACTAGTAGAAAATAAGGAGGCTACAATATGATAGAAACAATAGCAACAATTGATATTATTGATTTAGCGTTAAATCAAATTAATGACGGAAGAGTAAATGACGCTAAACAAGTTTTAACAACGTACAAAAATAAATTACAAAATGAGGTAGATGAGTTTGATAAGTGGGCAAAAGTACAATCCGACATTGATACTTCACTACAACTAGAAATTGAAAGCGAACAAGGCAAGTAAATCAACGATTTTTAAAGGCTTGACTTTACAATCGTTTTATGGTATAATAGAGAGATAAACTAACAAAGGAGTATATTATGTTTAAGTATGACAAAGAAAACCTGTTTAAAGAGTTTTATGTGGCTAAAGAAAAAGATATGAAACTATCTAAAAAAGAAACAGATGAAGAAAAAGAGAATGATGTATTTACCAACCGTATTCAATTCTTAAAAGACCATATAGAATTAAAGAGAAAGAATCCTAGTTATTATTCCGAAGTAGATATAAACTTTGATAATTTACTTAAAGTATATCAAACTGAAAATCCAAGAGATAGTTTTTATATGACAATTTTTGGCCAAACTTATCTTCAAAAGAAAAGAGAAGAAGAAGCTGAGGTTGAATATTTGGGAACAGCGGATGCCATCTAAAAAAGAACTAAAAAATATCAGACTCAACCATTACAAGTGGTTAATATCAAAAGGTATTAAAACTACCTTTGAGTCTGTTTGTAAGTTTACTAAACCAAATGTGAAATCTAAACCTGGTGAATTAGATTTGAGTCATTTAAAAGTAGAAAATTCTATACCGTGTAGTAATAATATCGGTGGTAGTACAGCAAAGAGAATTTACGCTACACAAATTCCTGCTGGTAAAACTATTAGTGTGGCATATAACAAGGGTCCTTATATGATTGTTGACGCTAAGGACTTTAAAACTATGGGGAGGAAAATATAGTATGAGAACAATGATGATGTTAACGATTATGGTATTATTGACAATGACAATGGCCAAATCGGAAGAAACTAAAACAATAAATCCTGGACAAGTATTGGAAAATGTAAAAGAACTTCCAACTAAAGTAACTGATTGGAGTAAATCAGAATGGGAAAAAACAAAAGAGTTTCAAAAAAATGGTTGGGCAGATATGAAATCAAAATGGCCTTGGAACAAAGTATTTAAAGGTGAGGTACAATAATGGCTGGTGATTTTGTATGTACGAGCGGTAATGACGGCACACACTTTTTCAGACCTGTATCGGCTAAAGGCCATACTTTTTGGATGTCCGAAAATATGAATAAGTATGTTATAGATAATAATGAAGACTTTTATATTGTTAAGAGTGTTGATAGTGAAAAGATTTGTAATGAAATTAGAAAAGCTGGTCTGGATTTTACTAGTTAGTTTATTGTTAACTAACTGTACAACTAGTAGAACACAAGTAGGCGCCGTATTAGGTGCTGGTACAACAACATCAACTTGTGTTCAATTAGGTGTAGATAATCCATATGTGATAGCTACCTGTGCTTTAACAGGTGCTTTTGCTGGTGCTGAGATAATGTATAAATCAGATTATGATGTACACTATGCTGTTTTTGTAGATCATTTAAATACAAGTCCAACAAAACAATCATATACAAATTGGTATAATAGTAAAACAGGTAATAGTGGTATTATAAAAACAAGTAGCTCTTATACAAAAGGGCCTTTGAAGTGTAAAGATTATGACGCTACAGTAGATATTGCTCAACAATGGCCACTAATTGGTGTAGGTAGTGTTAACAGAAAAGCAGTATTTGGTACTGCTTGTCAATTACCTGATGGTAGATGGATAGAGAATAGAGGCTAATGAAAAAATTATTTTTAGTTATATCGTTATTAATGTTATCTTCAATATTAATTAATATGGCATATGCTGATAACCACGATTTATCAGGTGTTAAACACCCTATAGTTATTGTAAAACAAGGCGATACGGAGTTTACAGAAACAGTTAGTAAAGTAGAAACTGTGTTAGATAAGATTGAAAAAGTAGAAAAAAACAATGGTAAAGTTTATTATGACAAGATTACAACTATTGAACCTAAAAAAGTAGATGGCCAATATTGTTTTGTAAAAGTTATAATTAAACAAAATGATAACACTATTGTAAAAGAAGAAGTTTTGGAGTGTTCAGACGGTAGAAAAAGACCAGATGGACCTAGTTATTGGGAGTTATTTGCTCAATTCTATTACCGTGATGTATCTGCTCCAGAATACTGTAGAATGTACAGTAGACCAAATCACGTTTTTAAGTCGTTCGGAAAGACGTGTTTAAACAAGGACGGTGAATGGGAGGTAAGATGATTAAGAATATAATCATAATATCACTAATAGCTATTATCTTTTTAGATATTAGTCCAGATCAAGCATTAAACTATGTTGAAAGTGGACTTGACTTTTTAAAAGAAATAGTATATAATATAAAGAGTGAGGTTAAATAATATATGATGAAACAACTAAAAGTTGTGTTAGCAATAAGTGCTGGTTTGTTATTGGCCAATTGTTCAACACATTATACAATGAAGTCTGAAAAAGGAAAGACTTTAAACGAAGTGCCAAAATGGTATATGTCAGATTTTTCTGAAAAGAAAGCTTGTGACACATCTACATTTGGTAAAAACAAAGATAGAACCTGTATCTTTGGTGTTGGTACGGCAGTATCACCAGACCTAAATTTAGCAATAGAAAAGGGTATGATGATAGCGAAAGCTGAACTTGCTGACATTATCAAAGGCGAAATGAATAAATCAAGTAAACAATTCATTACTGAATTAGGTAAAACTAATACAAAAACAGTTGTGAGTGAAGTTGAAAGTACAATCGTTAATCTTATTAAAGATACACCTGTAAGAGGTTATGAAATCTTTGCTAAAGACGTGACTATAACTAAAACTGGTTATTATCGTGCTTGGATAGGTTTGAGATTGCCTATGGGTGAATATAATAAGATGTATAACTATACCATTGAGGAGGCTGTTGACGCCTATAACTTAAAATCAAAAGCTAAAATTGCTTATGAAAACTTAATGAGTACAAAGGAAACGACTAATGGAAATAGTAATATACAGTAAAGAGAATTGCTCTTATTGCTCAAAGGCCAAAAGTTTGGTTAAGAACCTTGGCCTTGAGTTTACTGAAAAAAAAATGGAGAGCTTTAAATCTCCTCAAGCTATGCTAGAAGACATTGGTAAACAAGTTAGAACTATGCCACAAATTAAAATAGATAATAAATTGATTGGTGGTTATAATCAGTTAGTAGAATATTTTGCTGACCAAGGTAAAGTAAACTTTAAAGGTGAGATTATATAGTGGCAGACGATAAAATCATACAGTTTCCTACAGATAAAATTGTAAGAAAACCTATCACAGAACCAAATCCTGTTGATGATAAGTTTGCTAAAAAGGTTAGAGACCAACAGACAAGACAATTTGTAGAAGCTGCTGTTGATGATATTAGTATGAATTTATTAAAACAATTATATGATATGGCCGTTAAAACAGATAAGGCTACTTTTACAAAAGATTTAGCATTGATAGTTGATATGATAAGAGGATTAATATATAGAGATTTTGATATGAAACATCCATCACAAATCTTAACTGATAAGATGGTTAGTTTAAATGTTTTAAGGGACGGATCACAAACAGCAAAAATTGATTATGCTCAGGTTATTGAAAAATCAAAAAAGACTTCAAAACCTATGAGTGAAGATTTAAAAAACGAATTAAATGATCTAAATGAAACTGGTATTATATTTGAACCAGATGGTAATTTAGATGATTAACAGAATTGCAAAAGCAATCGCCTTAACAGGTTGTAAAATAGTAATTGAAATGAAAAGGAGAATATAATGTTAAAATCATTAAAAAACCTTTTTGGTAAAGATGAATTAGTGAAAATTAAAGTAACTAAAAAAACTGCTGATACAAGAGGCAGAAAAGCTTTATCAAAAAAACAAAAAGTGTTAAACTTATTAGCTAAAGGTACAAACGTAGCTTGGAAGACTATTAGATCAAAGTTTGATTTAGAATCACCAAGAGCTATGATTGATACTTTAAGAGCTGAAGGCTATATGATCTATGGTAATAAAGTTAAAGGTAGAACTTATTACAGATTAGGTACGCCTACTAGAGCTATTATAGCTGCTGGTATTCAAGCACTTTATGGTACACCATTCAAATATTCTAATCACCGAGTAAGTGTTAGAAAATCTGAATTAGCACCAATTAACTAAACTATATTGAGGTGGCGAGAAATCGCCACCTCTTTTTTTATTATGACAGAATTTAGAAACGGAATTTATAAAACATTAAAGACTTTGGTTGGTACCAGTATTGGCCGAGCTTTAATATATACAGCAGGCCACATTATAATTGCTATGACTTGTAATAGAATAATTACAGGCGCTGATTGGAAATTAGCTGGTTTAGACGCTATCATTGAACCAGGCATAAATGGTATTTGGTATTATGTATTAGATAAAACGTGGAGTAAATATGGTAAATGATTTATACAAAATAATTAGACATATATTACCAGAGCTATTTAATGAAGATAAAGCATTTAAATCTAATTTACCTAAAGTTACAAGATTTCAAATACTTACTATACTAGCAACAACTTGGGCATTTATATTTGCTCAAATGACAATGAACTTTTTAAATTATGGTATTACATTAACAACAAGTATAGTTGCTCACGTTTTAGTAATTGCTGGAATTATATTTACAAGAAAAAGTTTAAATTTAGAATACAAGTTTAATGATTATCACAGCGTTGGAAGACAACGAGCTTACACTTGGGCTAGAGATAAACAAGGTAATCCTTATAAAGTACCATTAGACGCTAATGATCCAGGAGGAGAACACGAATGAGTTTAAAGCTCGTAAAATATAAAAAGAAAGAGTGGCAAAATGTTGCTGATTGTATTAGAAGTGACCAAGTACCAGCTTTTGAAGTACAATTAATATTAGATACAAATCCAGACTTTGCTAAATGGTACAAGAAAAAATATTTAAATAATGATACTCGTAGACCTTAATCAAGTTTTAATATCAAACCTTATGGCACAAGTACGTGGTAAAGGTGATGTTAAACCTAATAAAGATATGATAAGGCATATGGTGTTGAACTCTTTAAGAGGTTTCAACGTCAAATTCAAACAAGAATATGGTACTATGGTATTATGTTCAGACGCTGGTGATCCTTGGCGTAGAGATTTTTTCCCAAACTATAAGCACAGTAGAAAACAATCCAGACTAGATGGACCTTTTGATTGGGATAATATTTTTAAGATAATTACTGAAATCAAAAATGAAATTGCTAAAAGTTTTCCATATATTGTTATGTATGTAGAAAACTCCGAGGCAGATGATATAATAGCTACATTAGTTAAATTACAAGAAGAAGATAAGTATGTTATTGTTTCAGGCGATAAAGATTTCATACAGTTACAACATTATGGTAATGTATATCAATGGTCACCATTTTTAAAATCTTACATTGGTGAGCAAGAGGATCCAGTCAAATTTTTAAGAGAACAGATTATAAAGGGTGACCGATCAGACGGTGTACCTAATATATTAAGTCCAGATGATGTGTTTGTAACAGGCATAAGACAGAAACCTATTACAAAACAAAAATTGGAAGAGTGGTCAAATGTAGATAATATACCGTTAGGTTCAGAAACTAGAAAATTCTTTAATAGAAATAAGAAGTTGATAGACCTAACTCAAATACCAAAAACGATTGAGGAAAACATTATAAATAGATTTAGAAGCTATAAAGTACCAGACAGGTCGCTCCTGTTACCTTACTTTATAGAAAATAAATTGAAGTCAATGATTGAAAATATTAATGACTTTTGAAAACATACGTATGGAGAATAAATTATGGTAGAAACAAAAGACAATCCAAATCTAATTAGTAGAAAAGCTATGACAGCGATGGCTAGTACCTCAGGCACTAGTGGTGAAACTGTACACGAGATTTTTACTAAAATCAATAACGCTAAAGATAAACCTAAAAAGATTGAAGTATTAAGAAGATACGACCAACCTTATTTGAGAACTATCTTAAAGGCGGCTTTTGATCCTAAAATAGAGTTTGATTTACCAGAAGGAACACCGCCTTATATAGCTAATGAGGCACCAGTTGGTACTGAACACACTTTATTAAGAGCAGAATCAAAAAGATTGTACCGTTTAGTAAAAGGCGGTGACAATACAATTAATAGACCTAAAAAAGAAATTATGTTTATACAAATATTAGAAGGCTTACATAAATCAGAAGCTGAAGTTTTAATAAATGTTAAAGATAAAACTTTAAACAAGGCCTATAAAGGTTTAACTAGCGAAATGGTAAAAGAGGCCTTTGGCTGGAATGACAATTTTATGAGAGAATCAAAGTAAAAAACTCATATTTTGGAGGGTGTGTCAAATTGCACCCTCCACACACATCAAAAAACTCTTATTTTTCAACACTTTTTAACGCTTGACATTGTAATCATTTTATGGTATCCTAAATAATATAAGGAGATATATTATGAAAAAATACTTGATGATGATAGCGATAATACTTACGACACTATGGTTTAGTCTAACGAGTTTAATGAACTCAGCTATGGCTAACGATTATAACAAAGCTGTAATAGGCCACGTTATACAAAGTAAAGTTAATGGTACAAATGTTGATGTTAATAAGTTGATGGAACAAGAACTTGAAAAAGTTGCTCATCAATTTGCTTTACAATCAATTGCTATTCTACAACAATACTTACCTACTGTTTTAGAAGGCGCTTTGGCAGAAATGAGATTAAAAGCTGACAAAGATTACAAATGTGCTTTATTAAAAGATAGTAAAATCAAAGACGATTGTAAGTAATCTATATGAATATTTTTGAAAAGATACATAGTATCTTACAGGTGATTTATACATTTATACCACAAGAACTCTTATTAATATTATTAGCGGTTCTGTTTATGGTTTTATACGATTTTTTTAGAAGGACAATAAAGAAATGGATAAGTCAAAAATTAAAAGAAAACTCAAAAGAGAACTAGTGTCAAATAGGAAGTATAAAACAACCTATAAAGACATTAAGTATTACTTTAATCTTATTAATAGGTCGGTGTTTAAAAACAAACTATCACCTTTTAATGACATTAAAATAAAAAAGATTTATAAAGATGAATCTAAAAAGTATTGTTATGGACAAGTTATTGCTTGGGAGTGGCGTAGAAAAGGCACAAGAGTTTATCATTTAGAAATGTTGCCTTACTACAGAAATAAAAAAGAATTTGTGGACACATTAGGACACGAAATGGTACATCTATATCAAATGGCCAATGTAGGTGATACAGGAAATCATAATAAGTTATTTTATAGTTTCCGACCAAAGTTAAATGAAATAGGCCTTGATTTATAATATGAAAGAACATAATGAACAAAGTGAAAAGACAAGTAAAAGAACTAGACCCATATCTTAGGTCTACGATTGGTGAAGCATTAATACAAATAAGAGAACTAGCAAAACCTAGTAATCTACCTGGAACACAAAGAGTATATTATACTGGTAATTGGGTAAAAGATATTCATAATAATTATACTGATAAACAGGCACAAAAAATATTTGATAACGTAGCTCAGTATAGAGATAGATTAGATTTTTTTCAAGTAAAAAGTGATATTGTTTATGAAGATGTTGATGAGTCACCTATACAGGCTTACGACTATATAGCGAGGGTTAGGGTTTAGTGAGAAGTAGTAAAAACAAAGTATTAAAAATTATTTCTTTATGTATGGTTACTTTATTGATAACCTACATCACAGGTACATTTTTTCCTAATCCATACACCAAACATTTAATTAAGAAAGATATTGAAACTTATTATACTAATTGGGCAAACAATTTAGGTTTACAAGAACCTGCTTTTGAATATAATAATGACATTCAATTTATATCTGCTGTTCGTAAATGTGTTGATTGGGTAAACTTTGAAACACCACGATTTGAAAGAGTGCCACTTGAAATGGTTGTTGGTATGGCCGCTTTAGAATCTGGTTGGGGTACAAGTAGATTTGCTTTAGAGGGTAACAACCTGTTTGGTATTAGAACTTATGATAAAAACGTACCACATATGTTATTAGAAGGCAAATCAAAATGGCGAGGTTGGGGTGTTAGAAAGTTTAAAACTAAATGTCAAGGTGTAAAATTCTTTGTTGAACTTTTAAACAATCACCACGCTTATGAAGATTTTAGAAAAGAAAGAAATAAAATGCTTTTATTTAATGAAGAATTAGACCCTATTAAATTAGTTGACCAGTTAAAAGCATATTCTACCACACCTGATTATACAGAAAGAGTATCTTACATTATTGAAAAGATAAGAAAACAGGAAGAAACTGTTGCTGAAGTTGAAATTGAAGTAAAACAAGACTCTCACGTAAAATCAAAAACTAATTAAAATCAGAAAGATAAATAATAATACTATGTTTTTAACACTACTAACTTTTTTATCGGCAATAAGTATATCTATTATAGCGGCTGGTTATTCTATAATAGGTTTAGCCACACTATTTGCTGGTGCTGTTGTGCCAATTATAGCTATGGGTACAGCACTAGAAATTGGTAAATTAGTAGCCGCATCTTGGCTCTATCAAAATTGGAATACAGACGTACCAAAACTCCTAAAAACCTATCTGTTTATAGCCATCATAGTTTTAATATTCATTACATCAATGGGTATTTTTGGTTTCTTATCTAAAGCACATTTAGACCAAGTTAAACCTACATCAAGTAATACTATAAAAATTACAACTATTGATAATCAAATTAAAAGACAAGAGATAATAATTGATAGATCAGAAAAAACTCTAGCACAATTAGATAAGTCTATAGAAGTTTATTTAAATAATGATTATGCTACAAGAGGTTTAAAAGAACGTAAGAAACAGGAAGAAGAAAGAACAGAATTAAACAATGCTATTAAAAACGCAAGTGATGAGATTGCTAAACTAACTAATGAAAAAGCAAATCTACAATTAGAACAAGATAAGATAGAGGCCGAAGTAGGTCCTATTAAGTATGTTGCTGAACTTATCTATGGTAATGAGGCTAAAAACTACTTCAATGAGGCTGTTAGAATAGTCATATTGATATTAATATTTGTGTTTGATCCTTTGGCCGTACTGCTATTAATAGCGGCAAATATATCACTAAGACAATGGCGAATGAAGAAGTCATTAACTAAAGTAAATGAACAAGAATATCTACAAAAAAGAATTGAAAAACTTGAAAAAAGAAACAAGAAATTAAAGGGTTACCAAGGCCTGGTTAAGGAATTTGGTGATGATCCAGATGAAATCAAGTTAAAATTGAACCAGATAATGGATTTAAATGAAAAAAAGTAGGCTTGACAATCTATAAGAAAAGTGATATATTATTATAATGTGGAGGATATATGTTGACAAGTAAAGATATAGAAAGAATATTTAATTCAAAAGAAGTCAAAAGAATAGATAATGCTCGTAAGACTTATAAAGAAGCAACAACTGATTGGGCTAAAAAATATTGGTATAATGTATGGCAAAAATTAAATATAAAATATAAACCATATAAAAGAAAATTTGACGAGGATAAAGATTAATGAATATATTTTATTTAGATAAAGACCCTATTGTAGCTGCTAAAATGTCTTGTGATAAACACGTTGTTAAAATGATTTTAGAATCAGCACAAATGTTGTGTACGGCTCATAGAATTTTAGATGGTGTGGAGTATTATGATAAGACGGCTAATGGTCGTAAAATTAAAAGATGGAAACATCCTAATTCAAACTTAGAAGCTATCTTATACAAAGCTAGTCACGTTAACCACCCTAGTACAAAATGGGTTATGGATAATATTTTTCATTATACTTGGTTGTTTAATCATATGTGTGCTTTAAATGATGAATATAAATTGAGATACGAACACACAAAAGACCATATGACTTTAACTAAATTAAAAGACATATTACGTCATACACCTAAAAATATTCCAGTTAATAAAGTTGGTACTGATCCTACACCTGCTATGCCAGATGAATGTAAAGTACCTGGCAATTCAGTAGAATCATATCGTAAATATTACATTATGAAAAAAAGAAGATTTGCTACCTGGAAATCACCAGCTGAAATGCCTGAATGGTATAAAGAGGGTGTTATATCAATGGGCAAAGTAAGTCCCGAACACGTGAGGTAATATGTTATTTGAAGATGAAACAATAGTGATAAGTAGAGAACAATCAAAAAGAGCAAGGGACGAAAGATTAGCTTCAGAAAAAGGTATGATTAGATTATACACACCTACGGAAGAAGATATATTAAGACAAGGATTAAAAGAATCAGAAATGGAGGAAAATCAAAATGTCTAATTTAAGAGAAGCTCTAATAAGAGCTGTAGAAAAACACGCCGAAGGTCATATTGAAAAACATAGATTGAATGTTGAAAATATGTTACAAAATTCAGTTGGTGTTGGCGAACATCCAGATATTATAGAATCTGTTGAAAAAGAATTAAAGGTAATTGCTGAATATGATGACCAATTAAATACATTAAAGAAATATTTTAAATGAAAAAACTTATAACTAAGATAGGACAATTACATAGTAGATTATTTGCCTATGTATCAAAAAAGGCAAAAACATCTACTTGGTGGGCTGTGTTATTAACATTTTTGGTAATCTATGAAATTATTGAGCACATAGTTTATCCTATTTTAGTACCATATTTAATCTATTTACAATGGTGGAAAAACTAATGCCCTTATATACGTTTTTAAACAAAAAAACTGGTAAGGAATATGATGAAATGATGACAATTGCTGAAATGGAAGAGTATTTGAGTAAGAATACACACATCCAACAGGTTCTTAAAGGTCTAAATATAGTTAGAGGAGTTTCTGGAATAACACAAAAGACGGATAGTGGATGGAAAGAAAATTTAAGTAGAATTGCTGAAGCTCACCCTAAAAGCTCTCTAGCTGAACGATATGGTAAAAAAACCATTAAACAATCCAAAACAGAACAAGTATTAGCAAAACATAGAAAAAGAAATAGAGGTAAATAATGGCTGATGATATACCAGATTATATGCGAGGGTTTGATCTCAACGAAGATTGGGGTTTAACACCTGTATCAAATATACCAAAAGAACAAACACAACCTGCTATTGATCCGAGTTTAATAGAAAACTCAAATTTAGAATTATCAAAAGTAAAATCAGATGTTTCCGATATAAAATCTATGATGAATGAAATTATGCAAATAGTTTCAGAAAAAGAAACAATCACAAAAGAGATAACGGAAGAATCAATCAATCAAAGATTTAAAGATTTAGAAAAGATTATGTTACCTTTTTTATATAATCTTTCTAAAAGCGACGAGCCTTACATTCATTGGCCAAATAGAGGTCCGATCATTAAGGCACAAATAGAGAAAATCTTAAAACTAACAAGAGGTTAATATGATAGCACAAGACGTAAAAGCAAAACATAAAGAGCTCAAAGGCAAAGTAAATGAAGTTGAACAAGTTAGAAATAATGACAGATCAAGTTATAGTTGGTTACAATTAAGAGAACTCAAAAAACTTAAACTTAAAGCAAAGGATAAATTAAATGAGATTAAGCAAAAGCTTCACGCTTAACGAAATGGTAAAAAGCCAAACGGCTGAACGAGAGGGTATCAATAATAACCCTAGCGAGTCACAAATCGAGGCGTTACAAAGATTATGCGAAAACATTTTACAACCAGTACGTGACCATTTTGGTATGCCAGTTACGGTATCAAGTGGGTTTCGATCCGCACAATTGTGTACAAGGATTGGATCATCCATAAACTCACAGCACGCTAGTGGTCAGGCGGCCGATTTTGAAATATTTGGAATTTCTAATCAGGAATTGGCTCATTGGATTGATAAGAACTTAGATTATGACCAGATGATTTTGGAGTTTTGGAATCCCGAAGATAAAAACAGCGGGTGGGTTCACTGCTCCTATAAGAAACCTGAAGAAAATAGAAAAGAGTTTTTACGTGCTTACCGTGATAGTGATGGTAAAACAAAGTACGAAAAATACTCTTATATCAAATATGCTAATAAAGAACCTAGCAAAGATGAATTAGAAAATATGATGATGTCAAAAGGCATTTAAAGCTTGACATTTTGTTAAACAAGTGATATATTGGAGTTATTATGGCTAAAAAATTTAATTTTATTGATTTGAATAAATCATTACTTCCTAAAACCAAAGGTATGAAAATAGATGGTTTTAGATTTTATAATATAGACGGAAAGAACTACCCCTCGGTAACAACCGTATTGGGTATTCGTAAAAAAGAAGAACTCCAAAAATGGCGAGATAGTATCGGCGAAAAGGTCGCTCAATGGGAAATGGGTAGAGCGGCTCGTAGAGGTAAAGCTACTCACACACTTGTTGAACAGTATCTAAAAAATGAAACACCTAGTATTAGGGACGTATTACCATTAGGTTTATTTAAATTATTAAGACCTTATGTTGACCAAGTAGATAACATACATCTATTAGAAGCCATAATGTACAGTAAAAAATTAACAATTGCTGGTCAAGTAGATTGTGTTGCTGAATACAATGGTAAATTATCTGTCATTGATTTTAAAACAGCAAACAAAGAACGACAAGAAGATTGGATTGAAAACTACTTTTTACAAACTTGTGCTTATGCTCATATGTATGAAGAAACCTTTAATACGCCAATAGATCAACTTGTAATTTTACTAGCTAGTGAAGATGGCACATCACAATGTTTCATTAAAGACAAAAAAGAATATGAACAAAATTTAATGACTTCTATTAATGACTTTTATAAATATTATGAAGAATTAAATAAAGATAAAGTCAAAAGTACGACATAAATTAAAAAGGTGATTTAAACTTCCTACTTGCGACCTCAACAGCTAAAGGGGAAAATGAAAAAATTAATAATAGCAATAGTATTATTGTGTACAACTGTATTTGCTGACCACGAAAATGGAGAAGACAACCAAGGTTTATATTGGAGACAGTTACCAGTTGTTTGTGGCGAAGCAAGTGTTGTTGATAGTTATATAGAATTA
>Ga0222716_10001853_pt1 | contig 17431 bp, 14 predicted proteins | sample C33_13DmetaG_FD_165044 | JGI IMG/M metagenome (GOLD analysis project Ga0222716, IMG submission 165044) | Estuarine water microbial communities from San Francisco Bay, California, United States - C33_13D | ecosystem: Environmental > Aquatic > Marine > Unclassified | place: USA: California... | reverse complement strand
CATTAGTAGCAGCATTTTCAAAATAAGATCCGTCTTGAAGTTGTCCGTCTGAACTTACATTACGAACTATAACATTGTTTGCCATTTAAGATATTTCTCCAGTTTACATATTTACCAAAAAATTTAGGGGGATTTTGGTTCCATAAATAATATGCACACTTAATGGAGCCATTTTATGCAAACTTTACAGCCTTATTCAGGCAAGTTAACAAAATTTTATCGTCAACCTAAGGTTTATCTGTCATTACCGTCAAAAGGTAGGTGGTATAAAGAAGGATGTATACAAGAAGACGTAGAAAATCTGCCAGTCTTTGGTATGACAGCTATGGATGAGATTATGTTTAAGACTCCTGACGCTCTTTTCTCGTCAGAATCTACAGTTTCAGTTATTAAATCTTGTATTCCTGCAATTACTGACCCTTGGCAGATACCTCAAACAGATATTGATACTATATTAATTGGTATTCGTATTGCTACGTTTGGTGAGAAGATGGATATGACTATTACTTGTGGAGGATGTTCAACAGAATATGACATGGCATACGACTTATTGCCACTGTTAGATTATTTTTCACAGCTACAGTTTCAAGATGTTTGTGTAGTTCCGCCTCTTACATTTAAATTGCGACCACTGAACTACAAACAACAAACAGATATGAAGATTGATGCATACAGAATGCAGAAACAAATTGTAGAAGCATCTAAACATGACGATTCAGAACAAAATATGAAGGCACTTGACTCTTTCTATAAAGAGTTAGGTAAAATACAAGCGTCTAATCTAAAATATCAAATTGAATCTATCGCAGCAGACGAAGATGAAGTAAGTAACCAGCAGGAAATTCTAGATTGGTTAAACAATTCTGAGAAAATGTTTTATGACGGATTGCGTAAACACATAGACGCTCAGAGAGATGCTTGGATGCCACCTAAGCAGAAAGTTAAATGTGCGTCCTGTGCCCACGAACAAGAAGTAACAGTAGACTTAGACCAGTCAAATTTTTTCGAACCAAGCTGATTCCAATGTCTCCAATGGAGATAATCCAGCTTAGTAAGGAGATGGAAAACCAAACTAAAGAAATTAAGTTTAATGTATTCAAAATATCCTGGTATATGCGTGGAGGAGTTACCTCTGAGGACTTATTTTGGCGTTACTCAATCGAAGATCGTAATATCCTCAATGATGTAATAAAGGAGAACATAGAAGTGGTCAACAAAACGGGATTACCACTTGTCTAATTACCACAGAGCTTACGCTCTAACACTCACTCAGTATCGCTCAACTCCGTCTTCGCTCACTTGTGCTCGTGTTAATTACGCCTTCAGCCTCTAAACGCTTCTTATATTGGATGGGAGAGATATCTTCTGTAGATGGAAGTCAGGTGGAACCTATCCGCAGGTTCCACCTCCTTGATACTTTCTGTGAGTGTTGAGCCAAGGCGATAATGAAGTAGGTATTTTGCTAGTCCCTGGGGCTTTGGCCTCTCCCCTACCTACACCAACATCACGCTACAGAATGTTTCTCAACATGCCTTACGCTACCCCTAACCTCGTTCCGGTGTTAGGGTTTTTGGGACATTGTGCTCACGTCAGAATCCAAACTAGATGTATTAACCTAGCTCTCAAGACGGATCGAGGTACCCCGATCAAACAACAGAGCAATTATAGCTTATCAGCGTTGCTGTAAGTTTTCCTTACAACGGTGCTCGAAAGATTTTTGATTGTGCCTAAAGAAATTGTCAAAGCCTGTAATGCGCCAAGTAATATTTTTAGAATCTTTGTAGTCTATGTGCCTATCAGTATGAAAAAATGAGCCTTCTAATTGGTATGCTATGTATGTGCCTTTGCGGGTTATCTTAAAAAATAATATATTGAGGTCTCCCTTGTCAGATGCTGCACGAGTTTGTTCTAACCAGCTATCTAAAACGGGAACCTGTTGTGTTAACAGGTTGTGAAATGGGAATTCTGCATAGTTCTTGCACTCTGCATTAAAGAATTTCCAATTATCAGGCGGAATAATGTCACCCTTATGTGCTCTAACCTGTCCTTCTGTGAGGGTTTCGCGTCTATAAGCGTTCTTTCCGCCTGTGAATGCGCCAGAATCAGGAACTCTAGTAAAAGAATCACTGTAAAGTTGTGATAGAAAGGTACAAACCTCTCTTTCAAAAGTTTTTCCTTTAGTTTTGCTCTTGCTTGGCATAAAATTAGTTATAAAATTTCTAAATCATTAGCAAACGAGGAGAATCCGTTCTCCTTAACAACTTTTAATACATTATTTACACGACCAACCAACTCATCCTTGTGAGAAATGAGAAAAACATTCTTCTTTCGCTCTCTACCCATCTTTTTAATGACAGATAATGAGTTCTCAACACCTGATGTGTCCATTCCAGAGTCAATAAGCTCGTCAATAAACAATAAATTAATGTTTTCATACAGTGATTCCCAAACATCTCTAAAAGCAAACGATAATCCAAGTATTAATCTGTTACGTTCGCCTCTACTTAGGTTGTCAAAGTCTAGATCTTGTCCAAATTGTGTTATCTCTACTGCTAAATCGTTTAGAAATACTACTTGATGCGGTAATCCAAGGGCATTAAGGTAAGATGTAAGCCTATTATTAAGGTATGCAAGGTTCTGTTCAATAATTTTCTTACGAATAAAGGAATCCTTACTTGTTAATAGCTTTAAAAGGAACTCTTGATGCTCTTTAAACTTAGTTAAGTTGTTAATATTATCCCAACTTATCTCTTGTATAGCAGATTCCTTTAGTTCGTTGATCTGTTCACGGTAAGGATCCGTCTCTTTGTTCTGTCTCTCCCACGCATTCTCCAAAGATAGCATATTTTCTCTATGTTCGTATGCTTCTTTCATAGTTTCGTAGAAGGTTTCAGGTCTTCTGTTAATATCTCCTATCTCACTTAGTGCCATACGAGTATCATGTGCCTTTTTTGCTACTTCATTGAGGTATTTGTCAGCATCTTTTAGCTCTTTCAGCTTTTTCTTGAGTATCTCAGCGTGTTGCCCTTTCTTTAAGGGTTGTCCACAAACATAACACTCGGTATTCTCAGCTCTATTGTATTCTTCTAGAGCTTTATGCGATGCTTTTTGTGCTCTGTTCTCTGCTGCCTCTAATGTAGCAAGCTCTTTCTGTAGAGATAGCTTCTTATTATTGTATTCTTCCCACTTATTAAGCTCTTCGTGTAACCTTAACTCCTCATCTATGTTAACTCTTTGTAGTTCTTTAATAGATGCCATTAGTTTGTTAAGGGATTCCTTATGATTCTGCACCCAAGCCTGTTTTTTAATGGTTAAAGACCCAATACTTGTTTCAATAGCTTCATTGGCGGTCTGTTTTGCTCTAATATTAACTTCTTCTTCCTGTATAGCGTCTTTAGTATACCTAATTTGCTCTTTTAGAGCATCGGCCTTCTCAGAAAGTTGGGTAATACCAAGCAATTGTTCAATAATAGCTCGCTGATCGTTAGTTCTAAGAGATAAAAACGGTTCTGTATAGGTATTAAGTGCTACAATATGCTTAAACATGTCGTGACTCATGCCTAAAAGCTCATTTATCGTTTCTTGTGTCTTACGAGAGTCGCCTTGTGACTCATCTAACGCTTCTTGCTCCTGATCATTGATGTAAAACTTAAGAACATTAGGAGATCTACCACGTTCAATGCGGTATTCTACGTTATTCTTGTTAAAACCCAGTGTAACAAGCATATTTTTGCCGTTAGTCTTGTTAATTAGGTTGTTTCTCTTGATATTTGTTAGTGCTTGACCATATAATGCATAAGATAAAGCATTTACAATGGTAGTTTTACCTGTTCCATTACGAGAACCAGCATCATCACCGCCTTGATCTAAGTTTTCACCTAGTACAAGTGTTAATTTCTGCTGATTAAAGTTAGCTGCCTGCGTTTGATTACCTACAGACATGAAATTCTTTACAGTCATGTTCTTAATAGTAATCATAAGTCCTTATATATGCTTAATAGTGTATTTTTGTCAAAGGAATCAGACTCAATAGCGTTAATTTCATTAGCTACTATCTCATCTACGGATTCAAACTTAGAAATATCCAGCTCTGTAGTGATTTCTTCTATCTGTTTTTGTGGAATAAGCACTACTTCACGGCAATTATACTGTGATATATATGTTTCCTTAATGAATTGTGCTTCTTCAAACGATATAGGAAGGTCAATAGTACATCTAATGTACATATTGTCCTGTACTACACCTGATTCAGGGTCTAATAGCTGCGATAGCGTAGTTGTACGGTACTTTGGACAGTCTTTCCAGTTGATATACTTAGGTTTACCAACAGATCTGTCCAAAATCATCATACCGCGAGCATCATCTCCAGCATCTGCATAGTTATGAGGGAAAGCATTACCAATATAGTGTATCTTACCCTGCTTTTGACGCTTATGGAAGTGACCTGAGAACACATACTCTTGATTTTTGAAGTGTTCCACCCTCAAATCACCTGCTTCTGGCATTTTAACCATAGCATTCATATAAAATGACGGTAATTCAAAGTGACCAAACATATATTTGGTAGATATTTCAGGAATCTTCTTGTATTCATCGCTTACAAGCCAAGGAATAAGTGCTACATCGTCTTCTATAAGCATTTCATTAACAAATTCCACGCCAGGAATGTGTTTAGATAGCACTGTAGAAGCAATATCACGTTTATCCTTGTAATATAAGTCGTGATTACCTGTAAATATGAAAAACTGCTTAAAAGCAGCGCCTAATTTCTCTAAAGAGCGTAATGTTGCCTCCATAGTAGTGAGATTTAGGCTATTTCGGTTGTGATGCCAATCTCCACAGAAGATTCCAGTGTCACACTTGTTCTTTTGCGCTTGTTCTATAAACCAATCAACGAAATTTTCGCAATCTGTTAAGTGTATTTTACTATTGCCTTTAAGACCCAGATGAATGTCTGTAAAAACTGCCGCTTTTTGGAACATTATGCCCCCTCTGTAAAAATTTCTATGTAATCTTTAGTGTATAAACCCTTCAAACTGCGATTTCTCAGTGTCTGTGGGTGTATATTTGTAGCTAACATAAACTCTCGTTTAGATTTATAGTGTAAAACCTCTCCTTTAGCGTTCATAACAGTTAAAGGTATGCTAACTTTAGCCGCCCCTTTAGCACTATTAACACGGTTTTTACTACACCGCCCCTCATATGCTTCGTTATCCAGGCTGCTCCAGCTTTCTTTAAACTGTTTAGAACGCTGTTCTACTAAATCAGGGTTATTAGCATATGTCTCTCGTAACGTAGCGCCCTTTTTGGCATAAACCTCCTCATTATGTAGGTGTGAGACCATTTCTTTGCGTTCTTGGGCGGAGGTTCTTGCCCATTTTTGTTCTATATTGTAAATAGTTTGCCTTTCAGAGAGGATTTGTAGTAGTTTCTCAACATCCTCGTCTTGTAATGTGTGTAAATCATACTTACCTATGCCGTCACCGCCAGGAGAGGAGTTCAAACCCCGCCTATATGAGTCATATTTTGCGATATAATCTATTTCTGCGAGTGCTAACTTAACTATACTTGTAAAACCTCGCTCTATTACCTCGTAATGTATATCTTCTATACTATTATTTGTAATAGCACGGGCTAACTTTGTATCTTTTTGTGTAGCCTCTCGTAAATGTGTATTAAACCGCATCTTTCTATGCTCAGGATGTGTGTCAAATCCTATGTAAACCTTTTTTTGTATCGTAATCTTGTATATAAACATCATAACCCCGTAGTGTATATAGTATATATACACATTGGGCTATAGATGCTTCAGAAATGAATAAAAAAAGAGGTTGACAAATTAGTAAAAACCTGCTATAATGATATTAAGCCTATTTTAATTGAATTGTTCTTGGTATTCTGCTTCTCTTTTGAGCGCAATAGCCCATTCGCCTTCGGCTTGGCGTGTATATGATGGAGCCATGTTGTTCATCTCCAAAATATCGTCACGAATTGTCTGATTTTTCTTTTCTAAGTTAATAATCCTTACAAAAGAGTTTGTAACAGCCGCTGTATAATACGCAAACGGGTTAGCAGACTTAGATTCGTCAAATTGTAGCCCAATTTGAGCTAATTGTAGGATGGCTTGCCCTCTCATTTCGTCGTTATAGGTATATCCACGAACATTTCCTTTTGTAGCGTAGCGTTCGCAGAGTTTAATCCACATTGTAGCAAGTGTATCTGTAGAAGTACCAGATTCTAGTGAGAAATGCCCTGTTTCTACATCTCCAATCCAGTGAGATTTGCCTACACACACTAATTCGTCCTCTTCGTTGAACTTATAGTGTTGAAATGGCGGAAAATTTACCTTAACTTTAGTATCTGCTACAGTTTTAGGGTTCTTTTTACGCCCAGGCTCTGCTGGAATGTGCTCAAACGTCATAATCCTAAAGATTAAGTCAGTTTTTGCTACTTTGCGATAATCTAAATCGCTAGAAATGCGTTTAGCACGAGCTCTTTTAGCATCTGCAACTGTTCTGATGTTAATTTTATCTACACCAAGCAAAATACTATCATATTGATGATAATCTGCTTCTGTAAACCGGCAATAAGATGATTTGGACTTGTGAATTTCGGACAGGATGTCGCGATTGTTAAGATAGTTTTTTTTCTTCATATATTCTCCGTGTATATTTATTATTTTAACAGAATGCGTAAAAAAAGTCAACTAAATAATGTAAATAAAAGATTTTTAAGGAGATCTAATGGCTATAGCTTTTCCAACGGCCGCTACAGTAGGCGAAAAATATATAGAAAACGAAAAAATATGGGAATGGAACGGGACAGCATGGAATAAAATGCCAGCTGGCGATGTTCTTTCGTCAGATTCTGCTCCATCCTTACCATTTGATGGGCAACTTTGGATAGATACTGACTCAGGCGGGGCGTATTATTATGATTCTAATAATGGATGGCTACAACTTGTCTCAGGTGCTGTAAATAATCCAGCAATCACTATAAATCATGCAATGATTATTGGATCATCGTCTGCTCCGCAAACTGCTACTCAACTTTATAATATACAAGCAGATTCTATTGCTAATAATGGCTTAATGTTATCAAATAGAGTATATTCTGTTTCAGGATCAGACTATTACAATGCTCTAGTAATTTGGGGACAAACAAATACTAACATTGAACGAAAATCAATACAATCAAATGCTGATGCTGTCGTCGTAGCACAAGCAGATATTAATAATATGTCTACAGATGCTGCTGGTGCTGGTAATAATAACAGTTTAATAGTTAATAAAGCGTTTGATATGACTAATATTTCCGGAACACAACTATTTAGATACTCTCATTCAAATGGTACAGAATATACACATGGTAATTTACAAGTTCGACGCTCGTATGCAACAGCCACAGCAAATTATACTGATGTTCTATTCATATCAGGTAGCAGAGATACCACTTTTTGGCTAAATTCTGTTGAAAAGTGCCAAATTGTAGCTAATAATACGGCAGTAATGTTACCAAATATATCAAATGCTCGTACAAGAGGAACAGCAGTTAATGATTTTGACAATGTTATATACTGTTATGGTGCTGATACCGGAGGACCTCCAACAAATAACTTTACAAAGATGAATTTTGCGGCAGAATCGCAACAAGATTTTGTTCCTACTGGTGCTATAGCTAGAAAAAGCGTTCAAGGTGTAGCCAATGATACAGATGGTTTATTCTTTGGTGGGAGAGATACAAATAGCACTCGGATAAGCGATGTAGCTAAGATAAATTTTGACTCACTTTCGTTTCAGGCAAGCGTAGGATCATTATTAGACGCTGTTTCAAACCACACTGCAACATACGGAAATTAATATGACGACTACATCAGTTAGTGTAGGTAATAACGGTATTGGTGCTGCATTAGAATCTGCTGGAAATTCTATTTCAGGTGCCTTTGATAGCGGCGTTTCTTCTATAAAAAGCACTTTTAACTTAGATAGTTTTGGTTCAGATAAAAGATCAAGTGCTTTGCCAACTAATAGTGCAAAGCAAGCAAAGGAAGGGCAGTTCTCAGATGCATATTTTGCACTATCGCAAGCACCTGATTGGCGTGTTCGAATATCAATACCTTCTGTTTTTCTTGAATTTAAGATGAATGAGATATTATATCCTTTGTATAATACAGGGAATGCTATGATATTTCCATATACACCTACTATTTCTCTTGCATCATCTGCTGGTTATTCGTCATACGAACCAACGCATAGCAATTATCCTTTTTATGCTTATAAAAATTCTTCGCACGAAGACTTAAACATACAAGGAGAGTTTACAGTAGAGACAGTTGATGAGGCAAAGTATTGGTTAGCCGCAAGACACTTGATGAAATCTTGTACAAAAATGGCATATGGAGAGAATGAAAATATTCCAGACGGAGCACCACCTCCAATATGTAAGTTAAATGGCTACGGAGACCATATTTTCAAAGATGTACCTATTTTGATTGCTAAATTTGATGTAGTATTAGACAAAGATATTGATTATATGTATGTAGCACCTGGTTTTGCTGGAGATACCAAAGGCACATATGTACCAGTTCGTAGTATGTTTTCAGTTCAAGCCAAAATAGTGCATAGTAGACAGAAAGTTAGACAGTTTTCACTATCAGACTTTGTAAAAGGTTCGTATGTTAAGTCTGGGGAGTTCATGTAATGGCATTTTCTGCATCATCACCGTGGTATAATACCGGAATAGTTGCTAATTCGTACTTAGATGTACTAAAAATTAGACCTATACCAGCTAATGATGATGATCCTTTGTATGAAATTGAAGAACAATACACACATAGGCCTGATTTATTGGCATTTGATATGTACAATGATCATAAATTATGGTGGGTGTTTGCTCAACGAAACATGGATGTAATATTAGATCCAATATATGATATAACAGCAGGTACAGAAATCTATCTTCCACAAGCAAACTTACTTAAAAAACATCTAGGTCTATAATTTATGTCAAATGGTATTTCTGATTGGATTAAAGATACAGTAGATTCTACAACCGAATACGCTGGAGAAATTGTTGATGATGTTAAAGATTTTTTTAGTCCAAATGTAACTGTAGAAGATGCTGTAAATGAAGAAGAAGGTTTACTTACTAGCAAGGTAGATAGCGATGGATCTCTCAATTCTGCTACAATAAAAGACCAAGGATCTAGTACAAGTTCAGCATCAGGACAAAAAACCTTTATTACACATAGTGATAAAGGACATATGTATAATGAATTAGATCAATTTGCGTCACATAACACTATTTTTACATTAGCAGCTCTTACAGATGATGAAATATCTAACCCTGATTCAACATATAGATCAAAAGAACCAGAGATAACAATACTTCGTTCAGGTGGAGGAGTAGATGCACCTGGCGGATTTGGGTTAGAACAGTACGATGGCAAGCTAGAATACTTTATTGAAGATGTAAACATAGAATGTTTAATAGCTCCTAACGTATTTGTTAAACAAACCAATGCTACAAAGATAGAATTTACAGTTTTTGAGCCGTATTCTATGGGGCAATTTATATTATCAATAATGCAGGCGGCTAAAAAGGCAAAACAAGGCAAGGAAGTTAACTATCTTGCACATCCTTTTCTGTTAACTATGACTTTTGTAGGGTGGGACGACAATGGTAAGCAAGTTCCAACTGACGTAACTGCTAAAATGCGAAGAATGTTTCCTTTTGTTATATCGGATATACAATTTAACACCGAAGAGAAGGGTAGTACGTACAAGGTTGTGGGCGTACCTTGGAATGAACAAGCATTATTACAAGAAAATCAAACACTAAAAGTAACACACAAGATAATAGGCAGGACTGTTAAAGAATTATGTCAAACATCTTTGTATTCCTTGTCAAATGCTTTTAACGAAGATCAACAAAGACAGAAGGTTAAATCAAGTTATACATATTCTCCAGATGAATATCTAATAGTATTTCCAAAGCTAGATGGTAGTGGCGATCCTGAAAATACAAAAATTACCTCATCAAGTGCGGCAGAAGGTTCAGCTACTTTTAATCCAGGCGCCGATGCTGATAGTGGAGATGTGAATAATGTAACGGATAAGCAATTAGAGTTTTATTTTGAGCAATCTGTAGCAGTTAGAAAAGCTATTTCTGTCAATAGAGAGGGTGTTAAACAGAATTTTAAGAAAGAAATTAATAATGTAAAGGCTGTTGTAGCAAAAAGATCAGATATTGGCGAAGCTGGCAGGGCATATGCAGACAACGAAGACACAATTAATGACATTGGCAAAGCAAAAATGTCAAAATCATCCGTTCATAACGATAAGCATCCGTTCTTCAAACCTATATATGCTGAACTTAACGATAAAAAGCAAGGAATATTTAATAGAGACAGGATTAAAATATCCGATGGACTTGTAGAATTTGATTTTGACGCAGGAACTTCTATACAGGATATGATAGAAGAGATTATATTAATGAGTGAATATGGCAGAGGACTACTTGAACAAACTCCTGTAAATGATATGTATGAGTGGTTTAGAGTAGACTTTGAAGTATATCCAATTGATTCAAATGCTATCCCTAGTAGAGGAAGGGCTGCTCAGCTATTTGTTTATAGAGTTTATCCGTATAGAATGCATAAGAGTAGATTTCAAGCAATGTCAGCCTCTAATGATGTAAACTTTTTATATGATAATGCTATTAAGAAGTATGAATACTTATATTCTGGTAGAAATGATTCTATAATTAACTTTGATATTCAATTTAATAAGGCTTTTTATACAGCATTAACAGCAGCATATGACACAAAGTCACAATCGCAAACGCAAACAGCAAATTCTCGTTCTGCTAACGACATTGCAAGCAACTTAACATTAACAACTGTTGATTCAGGCGAATCTGCTAGCGGTAACAGAGAAGCAGTAAGTGTTCCTGGCGCTTCTACTGGTAGAGTTGGCGGTAGTCATGGAGAAGTTGTAGAAACTGCTGGCGCTAGAGATTGGAATGACATATTTTTAAATTCTAATGTAGATTTAATTAACATTGAGTTAGAAATAGTAGGCGATCCGTATTATATTGCAGATTCAGGCATGGGTAATTATCATGCTAAAAGCAAAACATTTAATTTAACCACAGATAATACAATGAACTACGTAAATGGAGAAGTTCATATTGTCATAGAATTCAAAACACCAATGGATTATCCATTTGCTAATGATACAACTAGTGATTCCTTTATGAATTTTAAAGATAAAAGTTTGCCAGTAAAAGCATTTTCCGGCGTGTATCAAGTTATTAGAGTAAACAATACAATTTCAGAAGGTAAGTTTACACAAAAATTACATTGTATTAGAGTAAGAAATCAATACAAGCTAGATACTCTGCAACCACCAACAGAAAAGAAACTAATAACAGTGAATACTTCTACAGAATTTGCACATAATGTTGGAGCTTACCAAAGGAATCAACACTTATGAGTACAACATATCAACCAAAAGTTTCTATAGGATCTCGTCCTGAATGGATGAAAGGTGTAGGACCTTATATTGGCAGAGTAGTTAACCACTTAGATACAGAATATATGGGTGGTGTAGAAGTAGAAATACTAAAAACTTCTGATTCATCTGGTACGCAGGATTCTGCTTATGTTATTCCTTGTGTGTATGTCAGTCCGTTTTTAGGTCAAACACCGCTACAAGGGTTATCTCAAAATGCTGGATTTGATAATACACAAAAAAGTTACGGATTCTGGGCAGTGCCGCCAGATGTAGGAGTAAAAGTTTTAGTATTACTAGGCGAGAATAACTTAGGCTTTGGATTTTGGATAGGATGTATCCAAGATAAGTTTATGAACTTTATGATGCCTGGTAATGGATCTACAACATTTACCAAAGATGCTGGAGCATATAGTGGCATGAAAGTGCCAGTTGGAGAATATAATAAGTTAACAGAAGCAGGTACAGGCAATGATCCTACAAAATACCAAAAACCTGTAGATATAGATCAAGCAGATGTGCTACAAAAGCAAGGGTTAATAGACTCAGGCAAAAAAGAATGGGACGAGCACCGTGGTGTACATTCATCTTCGTCACGTAGAGAGATACCTTCTATGGTATTTGGCTGGAATACACCTGGCCCGTATGACTACGATGGTCCAAAAGTACCATATTCGTCGGTAGACCACCAAACAGAAGTACCGTTTAACCGCTTAGGCGGCTCTAGCTTTATAATGGACGACGGAGATATGATGCAACAGAGAGAAAAACCTCCTGTTGACGACAAGCCACTATACAAAGAGATAGAAAAGAAGGAAAAAGGCGACCCAAATATACCGCACAACGAAATAACTAGGCTTAAAACACGCACTGGTCACCAAATCCTTATGAATAATGCAGAAGATTTTATCTATATTATTAATGCTAGGGGTACCGCTTGGATAGAATTAACAAACAATGGCAAAATTGATGTATATTCTTATGATTCAGTATCTGTACATTCTGAAATGGATATAAATCTTAAAGCAGAGCGTGATATTAATCTAGAAGCATCAGGTAACATTAATTTTAAAGCTAAAGAACAGATGCGTATGGAGTCAGGCAATGCTACACACTGGAAAGTAGGCACAGCAGAAACTAAAAAAGCACCTGGCGAGCGTGACAAGCAAAGAGAGCAGGACGAGGATCTAGATTCTCCAACTTACGGAGACCGCAAATATCGTGTGTTTGAGGATTTATCTGATACAGCACAACCTGGCGATAATTTGTATATAGATGTATCTCGTGATGTATATTGGAAAGTAGGAACACATCCTGAGAAAGGTGATGTAAAAATTGAAGTATCTAAAGACTCGCATTGGACAACAGACAAAGAATTTAGATTGTATGCTAAAACACACATACACCAAAAGTCAGATTTAACAACACATCACGAAGCTAAGACAGCATTTCATCAGAAGGCAGGCACTTCGTTTCATATGCAGAGTGGCGCAACTATGAATTTGAAATCAGGAGCACATCTTAAGTTATATGCCGCTAATAATAACACAATAAAAGCAGGCTCTAACAATTATTTAGATGCTGCTGGTAATAATCACATAAAAGCAAACTCAGGTAACTTTATGTCGTCGTCAACAGCTCATATTAAGGCAAGTGTTGTGCAGATTCAAGGAATGGTGTATAACAACGGCTCAGCATCACCTGCATCACCTGGCTCAATGGCAGCAGGAGCAATACCACCTGAGTTAGCAATATTACCTGAGTGTGCGCACCACGCATTTATTCCAGTTAGGATACCAATGCACGAGCCTTACTATTGCCACGAGAACTTAGATCCAAATATGTTTAAGCCTGATAAAACAGATTCAACAAAAAGTATTAACGATGCTTGTGAATTTGCTATAGCGTATGAGCAAGAAGATCAAAAATATATTCTAACACCTGATACATTTAGGAAAGGCGTATGAGTCGAGAATTTAAAGAAAAAACTTTATATAAAGAAGTTGTTGTAAAAAATGCTGAAAAACGGCGTAAATTTGATCCTGGAACAAAAGTATATAAGGGAGTCAGTACTGTAAATCCTGATAACACCTCGCCAGTATTATATGATTTATCTATAATTAAACAAGATATACTAAATCATTTTCATATTAGGCAAGGAGAAAAGTTATCTGATCCTAAATTTGGATGTATATTATGGGATTTGTTATTTGAATCACTTACAGATGCTACAAAGCAATTAATTATTCAAAATGTAAATCAAATTTTTGATCACGAACCACGGGTAATTGCAAATTCTATTATTGTAGACGAATATGAAAATGGTATTGCAATTTATGCTACTCTTACATACTTGCCTTATAATATTTCAGAGACAATGCGTGTAAACTTTGATAAAAATGCTGGATATGCATTTGCCTAATATCTACGCACTTTAAACACACCATAAATACAAATAAAAGGAAATACATATGTCCTCAACTGATAGACAAAATCGTTTATTGGTAGCTGAAGATTGGAAACGAATCTATCAGTCGTATCGTAACGCAGATTTTCAAAATTATGATTTTGACTCTTTGCGTAGGATTATGATAAATTACTTACGGCAAAATTATCCCGAAGATTATAATGATTATATTGAAAGTTCAGAATATCTTGCATTAATTGATCTCATTGCCTTTTTAGGGCAAAATTTAGCCTTCCGTATTGACCTAAACGCACGAGAAAACTTTTTAGAGTTAGCAGATCGTAGAGATTCTGTTTTGCGTTTGTCACGCTTATTATCTTATTATCCAAAACGTAATGTAGCTGCACAAGGATTGATAAAAATTGTTTCTGTTAACACATCTGAATCATTTGTAGATTCAAATAATGTTAATTTACAAAACCAAAATATTATTTGGAACGATCCTTCAAACCCAAATTGGCGTGAACAGTTTATTAAGGTAATGAATAGAGCTATCGGTGCTGACGAGATTATTGGCAAGTCAATTAAGCGAGAAACTATAAACGGTGTACTAACTGAGAAGTATAGATTTTCGTCACAAGGTAGTAACTTGCCTATTTTTGATTTCTCTAAAGTAATCGATGGACAGTCTGTACGTTTTGAAATTGTACCTACAGATATTACAAATACTTCTATTATAGAAGAAACTCCATTACCAGGTCAAAACTTTTCTTTCATTTATCGTGTAGACGGATTAGGACCAGCTTCTACTAATACAGGATTTTTCTGCATGTTTAAGCAGGGAACTATTTCTGATGGTGAGTTCTCAATTAGTAACCCATCTGCTAATCAAGTTGTAACTGTAGATGCTTCAAATATTAATAATACAGATGTTTGGCTATGGCAATTAGATGCAGATAATAGACCTAATTCATTGTGGACTAAAGTAGACTCAATTGAAGGTAATAATATTATCTATAATTCATTATCAAAAAATGTTAGAAATATTTACGGTGTTTTATCTAAAGCAAATGATAAAATATCTCTAATATTTTCAGATGGTGTATTTGGCAACCTGCCGCAAGGACATTTTAAGGTTTATTATAGAACAAGCAGAAATGCAAACATTGTAATAAATCCTAGAGACATGTTGTCTATACCTGTTGAAATTAATTATATTTCAAAAACAGGAAAATTAGAAACATTAAGATTAGGATTAGAACTTCAAACAACTATTGATAATTCATCTGTAAGCGAGTCATCTGCTTCTATAAAGCAGAGAGCACCAATGACATATTATACTCAGAACAGATTAGTTACAGCAGAAGATTATCAAATTGGTCCGCTTACTATATCACAAGAAATTGTAAAAGCAAAAAGTATTAATAGAGTATCATCAGGATTATCTAGATATTTTGATTTAAGAGATTCTACAGGAAAGTATTCAAAGACTAATTTGTTTGGTAGCGATGGTATTATTTACAGAGAATATTATAATAACAAAGTTACTTTTGCATTTGAAACTAGAACAGATGTAGAAGGTGTAATAGCTAATACTGTAAACAAAATTCTTGAATCACAAAAAACGTCAAATTATTATTTTGATAAAATTTCTCAAGTTCCATATGATGACTTAGAAATATCCTGGAATAATAGTTCTAGTGAAACAAATATGTATACAGGTTTCTTACAAAATAGTTCTAATATCAGGCAAATTGTAGGATCTTTTACTACCTCTATTTTACGACTTATAAAAAACGGATCACAAATTAAGTTTAGAGCGCCTAGCGGGTATCATTTTAATAATAAAAATGAAATTGTTGCAGGAGGAAGCAAGGCAATTGGCGATCACGATTATAAATTTGTTAAAGTTGTATCTGTGTACGGTGATGGTACTAGAGAAACAGATGATGGGCGTGGGCCTCTTATGATTAACGATTATGTTCCAACTGGTGCATTAATGGCAGAGATACGTCCAACTATTTCTCAAATAGTCAATGACGATACTACAATTGAATTAATAGATCAAATTTTTGCTAATAAAGCCTTTGGTCTACGGTATGATATTAATGCTATGCAGTGGAAAATTATTCATGAAGATAATTTAAATGTTGTATCACCATTTTCATTAGGTAAAGAAGGTGACAATTCAAAGCAAAAGTTAGACTCTAGCTGGTTACTATTGTTTACAACTAATAAAGAGCAATATACAATTGAACATAGGCAAGCACGATATATTTTTGAATCAGATCAAGAAATTAAATTTTATTTTGATTCGTCTGATAAAGTTTATAATTCAAAAACTGGAAAAATAGTTAGAGATAAAATTACGGTACTGTCAAATAATAATAAATTTAATGAAACTGATAATTTTACAGTAGATTATCATTGGGCAATATCCGAAGAGTATAGAGATTCTACTGGTTACATTAATTCTAAGAAAGTAGAAATAAATTTTTATGATTCTGATGATGACGGTGTAGTTGATGATCCAAATATTTTTAATATGATTGTTAACTATGCTGAATATCCTTTAGACGCATATATTTTCTTAGAAAAAACAATAACAAATAATGATGTTGAATCTTATAATTATGTATCTAATGATATAGCAAAAATTATAGTGTTACAATCAAAGCTATATTTAGGACCACTTAGTACATATTCAAATGGACAGGTTTTTTATTTTATTAATGATGATAGATTTGAAAAATATAATTCAACGTTAAAAATTACAGAAGTTATTGATACATATAAGGCGTTAATAGGACGAGACAACCTAAAGTTTCATTATGTGCATGCCGCAGACGACTCAATGCGAATTGATCCTTCTGTATCTAATATTATTGACACTTATGTATTAACACGAAATTATGACAATTATTTTAGACAATATTTGCAAGGCGAATTAGACAGAGTACCACTACCTCTTTCAACAGATCAATTATATTTGTCGTACGGGCAAGAGTTAGCTAATATTAAATCATTGACAGATGAGATTGTATATCATCCTGCAAAATATAGAATTTTATTTGGAACAAAGGCATCTGAAAGATTACAAGGTAGAATTAAGATTGTAAAAAATCCTGATATTGTGCTTAATGACAATGATATTAAATCAAGAGTTATTAATAGAGTAAATCAATTCTTCTCACTAGAAAATTGGGACTTTGGCGAGACTTTTTATTTCTCGGAACTATCTGCTTATGTAATTAAAGAATTAGCACCTGACGTAGTGACTATGTTAATAGTACCTTTGCAAGATGATCAGGTATTTGGTAGTTTACAAGAAATTAGTTGTGAAGTCAACGAAATATTTATTAGTGGTGCAACAGTTGATGATATTGATATTATAGATACTATAACAGCAGAACGCATTAAGGCAAATGGAAAGGTTGTAACAAGTACAGTTGCAAGTAACATTGGAATCCAAAGCTCATAAAGGTATAAAAGTTAATGGCAAAGAATTTTG
>Ga0222716_10001851_pt1 | contig 17447 bp, 21 predicted proteins | sample C33_13DmetaG_FD_165044 | JGI IMG/M metagenome (GOLD analysis project Ga0222716, IMG submission 165044) | Estuarine water microbial communities from San Francisco Bay, California, United States - C33_13D | ecosystem: Environmental > Aquatic > Marine > Unclassified | place: USA: California... | reverse complement strand
TTTCGCCCATATAATTCTACGACCACCACATTGATATTTCCGATAGATACCGTTCGCTTTTAAATCACGAACCATCACAGGATATAACAACCCTTGTTTTTCCATATCAGCAAATAATTCTTGATACGGTATTTTCCATTTGTTCGCATAGTCTGTCCACTCATGCACTGGCACATTATCCCACTTGTATGTCAAACCGGCAAGAGGTAACTCTGCATGATACTCTGGAAAAGTAATGCGTTGTGCTTTAAGAATATTTTTCCCAATAGTCATTTGATTGTGTATATGAATAAACTTTTTCCCATGATGCCTGATCGACAATGTGATAACAGTCTATGTGTGTGTATCCTTTTTGTTTGGCATACCATACTCGTTGATGACCGACTGAGACTTCGTAGGCATTATACGAGACAATGATAGGATGCATCATGCCATGGATGTCGAGTTCTTTACACAAACATTCTAAACGAAACTTCGCACTCGAAGTCATTTGTTTTGAATCGTAATCTATGAAGTTGCCGAGTTGTGTGATGTGATAGACTTTGTGATACTCAGGAAAGGCGATGTGTTTCGCACTTAGCACTTTATGGGCATAGGGCATATGTATATAGACGAGTTAACCTTTCAAAATGTAAATAAAAATAAATAATTTCTATACTACTATATAGAGTATCATGAGAGAGAAATTATCATACATATCTGCCTCTGGTGGCACCGAAACAATCGTTCACGATAAGTGTGGCACACCAGAATGCTGTGGAAAATGCGCTCCCAAACAATTAGAATTAAACTTATCAAAAGATACTAAATCAAAGCCGCTCAGTTTTGACGGGGGGTCCAAAAAAGAATGGCCTTCGTTGAAGAAGAAACTAGGTATCTAAAAAGTGTCTATTGCATTTATAGATTACCAAAGGTCGCTCAGTTTTGACGCCCCCTAGTTTAGATTAATCGGCGTACCATTAATATCATTCTCACCAGAACTATCTAATAACATCTTATCACCAGATGAGATCGTTACTTTATTCGAAGCATCAACCCTAAAGTTATCACAAGAGATATTCACATCATCATTACTCAATAGATTTACATTACCATTTACATTCATATTCAACGAACCAGAACGAATCATGATATTCATATTCGCACCAGACCCTATTTCAATATCATAGTTATTACCAGATTCATCTAGTTTATTCACCTTTAATTTCAGAGAACCATCAATCGTTTCAATTACATCACCTTCTATGAGAGAAGACTTATCACTAGAGACAATCTCAAACATTCTAGAAACAACATGAGAGACAAGAGTACCATCGTTACTATATTCGAAATAAGAACCAGCACTATGAGTAAGAGCTATACGGCTATAGCCTTCCGTATCGTCAAACTCAAACAAGTGGCCTTTCTCCGTATTATACACATGGTTCTTCGGGTAAGTAGGATTATAAGTGCCTTCCACCACTAACGGCTCATCAAAGGTACTGCCATTACTGCCGGTTACTGCTAGATTGAATAATACTGTAGGAATAGTAAAGCCATCAAAGTCAGCACTAGGAATACTGGTCTTACGAATACTGTCACGAGCCACAGGGCCGGCGGCCTCCAGACTGCCTCTAGCATTCTCATGTACATCAGATACATTAGCGACTGCTGGATACACGGACTTTGTTTCATCATCTGAACGACTGTTAGGATCATTAAAGCCTACAGTAGGATCTCCTAGACTGCTTGGGATACCACTAATGCCGCCTATGACATAAGGCTCCTGCATGTCACTATCAAAGAAGCCTACTAGCACCCATGTGCCTTCTACATAGAAACTCGGGCTAGTGCCTAGTCCACTGTTACTGCCATCATGTGTCAACACTGCCGCCCATGGTAGATCCTCTGTGGGTAGCAATACTTTGTCCTCTGTGTGGATACCCAATACACGGACACGAACACGACCTAACTGCTTGGGATCTGCTCTGCTCTCGACTACTCCGTAATAATTTTTCATGTTACTGTTTCTTTTTCAGCTCTTGGGCCGTCTGTTTTAAAGAACTACGCTCACTATTCTTTTGATCTTTTGCGTAATGTGTCTGCTCTGTGTGTTTCTGCATATTCTCTCGTCTTTTCTTCGCTAAAAGGTCATATAAACTAAGAGTTTTAAGTGGTCGCAACTCTGTCAATTTTAACTTATTTGTGTCCATATTTAATTCTCTGTGTCATCTACAATAGTGGTTTTAAGCACATCTATATCACCTGAAAAGGGTTCTCTATACAAAGTACGATCTTCAATACTCTCGTCTGTCTGTGGATACGGAACAAGAACATCATTTCGTACACACTTAAAGGTTGTCACATAATTCACTTCGTTGACACTATGAACAACCTCTGTGATTATATATCGTCCACTCAAATAAACATCATAGATACGATCTTGAGCATTATCAATACTCTCATAAGTGGGTATGTTGAGTTTAATTAAGTCTCCTGCAGCGAGATTAGTGTTTCCTGGGACACTTACTCGTAGTATCATCTGTTCATGATCAAGTGCATCATGAAGTCGATCTTGTCGTATTTTACTGTTATTGTCATAGTTTCTCTCGTCTGTCGTGGACTGTGTGTGTAGAGCGTTGTCGAAAGAGGAGACAAATACTCTAGCGTCTGCAAAGTCGGAATAACTCTTATTCGTAGCGTCCTCGGGATTATTCGGAAGAAACGGATATCCTCGATCCTCTGTCGTGTTTCGTTTGTTGAATTTCTGTATGTAATTACTATCTGTAATACTCAGTGATTTGTTGATACGATTATAATTGTAGTGTTTACTGCCAAAGAATCCACTTGCGTGTCCAGCGAGAGCATCTTGTACTTTGAGTATCTCATAAGAATTAACTTTCTTCATGTCTTCTTCAACATTGATCTGATTTCCCTTTGGCGTAACATAGTATTCTTCTTTGATTCCTCTATGTCGATCTCCTCCTCGTATTAAACTCTCCCATGAACGAAAGTGTATTCCACGGTGATTTTCATAGAATAGATAACCAGCACTTTCAAATTGAGAAGACTGTGATCTTTTCGCTACCATGCGTACAAAGTCATAAGGTCGCATATTATTTCCTAATAGTTTAAAGTTTGTATTAGTTCGTTCAATGTAAAGTGATTTGTTTGTTTTAATTACATCTCGCATAATTCGTGTAAAGATTACATCACTTGGTCCTTCAAAAGAAGTTAAAACTGTTGATTTTGTGTTTTTAAATGCTTCTTTTGTAATGAAATGAAGTGTATAAACTTGTTCTCTTTCAGCAGTTTCTGTGATATTATCTACTTTATAGATACGCATACGGTACTTGGATGCATCAATTGTTTCGTTTTCTGGAATGGATATTTCAAATTCAAGTTCTTCTTGCCCTATGATAGGTGCGTTTTGTTTATGATTGGCACTATCTCGTATCACTAGATTGCCGTACATGTTGGGTCTATGTACGCTCTCATAGAGATTGAGTTCTAACATCAGTGGTCGTAAATCAATAGGGTCACTACTGGAGTATAATACTATTTGACTTAATCTGTAATCTCCAGCAAATTGTAGTTCATTTGCCATTTATTATGTTCTTCGAGTGATTAGTTTCTCAAAGTCCTTTTTAAATTGTTGCACATAAAAACGATCTAATAGTCGTATTCTGCGTTTGTTGTCGTTCTCTGTCTGTTCATACTCGTAATTTGTGACAGGTAATGCGCCGTCTGTGTCACTAGATACTTCTAGTTTTGTTGTTGTATCGCCTGATGTTGCGTTAATCTCGTAATGATGAATACCATCAGGATCATCATACTTGTTAATAACATAAGAAGATAACGCAACCTGATCAAGCGGCCAATCATAACGGGAGGTTATGTTGTTGATTGTAATAATTAACCAGTGTAATTCTGAATCTCCATAATATTTGTGTGCGACCATATCAGGTTGATCTCCGTCTTGTACGACATATTGATCAAAAACTAGCGTATTTGCTCTTGCATTGCCTTTGAGATTGACACGGCGTAGTATATCTGTTATTAATGTTCTATTTTGTGTGTCAGATATATCGTATTGATAGAGTGGAAACTTACTAAAATAACTCATGATTAAAATCCTTCTGCAATTTTTTCTTTAGTCATAATCTCTGTCTCTGTAAATGATAGTGACATATTGATCTCACTTGGAGGTGGTGCCTTACCACCTGGAACATCAATGGGTTGTAGAAACTGTGATTCGCCACCTGGTCCATAACTTACATTCATATTTTTCAACACACAAGAAGAAGCAAAAGGTAACCACGCATTTTCTACTCCTCCAAACATAAATTGTAAATCAAACTCACTTGGAAATATTAAATGACGACCTATATTCTGTCCTGGTACTCTTTCTGGCATCATATGAAACTTAAATAATTTGATGATTGCATCTACTGTTCTAAATTCAGATTCATTTCTAGGAGTAAATCTAAAGTTAAAATCAAAATTACGCAAGTCAACACCTGTAAAAATTGCTTCTAACGCAGGATTAATTGCTTTTCCTAGTATTTTTCTTGCTGCACCTTCTACATCAGCACCAGATAAAAATCCAGCAACCTTTGTAGTCGCACCTACAGCCAAAGCATCTGCAATAGTATCTCTTATTGCGGCGCCTGTGCCTGAAGCTTTTAGTGTTGACACTAATTGATCCATGTTTGACACGCCAGCAAGGTCTGGTGCAAGAACACCTGCCATTCCTAATTCACTATTTTTATAACTAACAGCGTAATCTGCTTTCATTCCATTAGGCATGTATAGAGCAATCGTGTCTTTTGTGCGTATCAATCTCTTACTCTTACGAAGACCACCACTTATACTCTTAGATAAAGCGTCATCTTGTCTTTTATATACATTAGCAATAGTCTCATCATCTTGTTGTCTTACAACACCTCTAGAAAAAGATATATTTTGTTTATCAAATCTTTTAATTTCTTTTCTTTCTTTGTCAGTACCTGCATTAATTATTTCGTCTACTTCTTGTGGGCCATGATACTTTGAATTAGTGCGTTCAAATATATGAAATAATATGTAATGACCAAATTCCTCTGTTGTTCCAAGATTAAGTGGATATCGTAGTGAACCATATGAGTATTCATTTTCATTTGATTTTGCGAAATCATCTGAACTAGAAAATTCTTTCGATCTACTATTACGAATAGGTGCTGATGATGTAACATTTGCGGAGCTTCTATTTAAAACACCACCAGTTAATCTGTTTAATAATTTTTCTGCAAGACTGGCCATATGACTATTTATGTCTTATAACGAAGGGATTGTTGACCAATGTTTAAGTATATCCTCTGTGATGATTTGAAAACTGTAACCCTTTCTGTCGCAATACTTTCTACATGCTTTCCATTTTGCGTCATTGATTACATATTGCTCTGCGTTATACTTCCATGATTTCGTTTTTCGTTTAGGAACAGTTGGAGGAACAGTCTGTTTCTTGGGTTTGATTTCCCAAATTGTTTCAACAATCTCTCCTTTGTTATTTTTGTAACGCAACCAACAGTCAGGAAAATATCGACTTATTCTATTTGTTAGTGGATGTCGATAAGGTATAAACACTTCTTCACTTGCCCATTTCAATATAGAAGGATTGTTATCTAGATATTTGAATACTGTTAGTTCCCAAGAACTGCGATAGATAATGTTTGTAGGGTCGCCTTTATACTTACTTGGATTCTTTGGACGATACTTTCCTTGAACCAGTATTCTACTTGATATTCGTTTTATTCTTTTTCTCATTCTAATTATTTAGATAAATAGTTATCATGGCATCAGTATTTGATACAATTAGAAACGCAGCAGGCGATAGAGATTTATCTATCAATTGGTACAAGAAGAAAGTAGCAGACTTATCAAACAGAATATCTGCAGCTCGTTTAATGCGTTCAGGTAAATTGAAAAATGCACCCACTTTTAATAAGTTGCATTTCTTTCGTTATGATCCTAAACTCAAAGCAGTATTACCTTATTACGATACATTTCCTCTTGTCATGCCTATACAGTCAGCGCCCGGAGGATTTCTAGGAATTAATTTTCATTATCTTCCAATACCTTTACGAATGAGATTACTAGAGACACTTGACAAAAAAGGTTTTAGAGGTAATTATAGCAAACTAAAAAATATTAGAGAAATTAAACCAACACTAAAACATTATCTACGAAGACAATTTGTTAGTGGATTTTTAGAACTGGAGGAAGATGATTATGCGCCATCTATTTTCATGCCAGTCGCACAGTTTAGAAAAGCAAGTGCAAGTCAAGTATGGCGTGATAGTAGGAGAATGATTTAATGGCTATCTTTCGTGGCGGAAAAAGAGTAGGACCCTTTGACATTAGAATAGGGTTGCCAAGAGGTAAAGAATATGATAATATACCTGGCGATCCTAGAATAAAACAAAGAGCAAATCCTGAAACAACACTTAATCGTTTTAGATCAGCAATATCTAAGGCTGAGGGTGTCGCAAGAAATACTCGTTTTTTAGTTAATATAGGTTTACCTAAAAATGATGTACTTACACAAGCATTAAAAGATAGAGACATACCATTTAGTGCTGATGAAGCATTTGTTGGAGGTCCTCCAGGGATGGCTGATGCAAAGAGAGCAGAGCCATTACAATACGAGAGAGATTTAGCACCAATGATCACTTTAATGTGTACTAACATTACAATGCCCGGAAGAACATTTAATACAAGTCCATATCGTATTGCAGGTGCCCCATATAAGTATCCAACACAAGTACAATACGGAGATGTGACTGCAACATTTATTGGTGATAAATTTTTAAGATTAAGACAGTTTTTTGAAGTTTGGCAATCTACAATGTATGATAATCAAAGTGGTATGTTTAATTTTTATGATAATTACATTAGCAACATAGACATATTTCAGTTAGGTCAATTTGAAGATTTAAATGATAGAGATAGTGTGACATATGGTGTAAGAATGAGAGAGTGTTTTCCATCAGCCATAGGTGAGATACAATATGACAGTGGCAATCAAAATCAATTTGTTCAAATAAATGTTACTTTTTCATATAGAGATTGGTTGAACTTTGATTTAGACATAGATAGCACAGGAAAGGTAGGCGGACTATCTTCTGGTGTTGTAAAACCCGGTGGTGGATTCTTATCTGGATTGCCACCTGAATTAAGAAGAACAGGAAGAAGCGTTATCAATCAGTTGAAACGATCTATTCCAATTGGTAGAGTATTTGGTGGTAAAGTGTTTCCGCCAATTACATTTTAATATAAAGGAGATAAATTATGGCTTTGCCTAAATTAAATACACAAACATTTGAGTTGAATATTCCTAGTACGGATGAAAAAATAAAATATAGACCTTTTCTCGTAAAAGAAGAAAAGATATTATTACAAGCACAGCAATCTGATGCTCAAACAGAAATTGCTGATGCATTAGTACAAGTAATAGAAAATTGTACTTTTAATAAGGTAAAAGTAGAGCATTTACCATCATTTGATATAGAATATATTTTCTTAAAAATACGCTCTAAATCTGTAGGTGAGAAAGCTGATATTATGGTTACTTGTCCAGATGATAATGAAACAAAAGTCAAAACAACCGTTGATTTATCAAAGATTGAAGTTGAAGTGGATGATGATCATAATAATGTTGTTGAATTAACAGACAGCGTTAAAGTGATCATGTCTTATCCAACAATTAAGACATTTAGTGGAGCAAATGTTCAAAATATGAATGCTGAAGCAATCATATCAATGACCACAAAATGTATTCATCAAATAATTGATGGTGTAGAAACATATGAGGCAGCAGACTTAGAACAAAAGGAGCTTGAAGATTTTTTAGAGAATCTTACACAAGAACAATTTGGAAAAGTTCAAATGTTTTTTACAACAATGCCAAGATTGAAGCATGTTGTAAATGTGACTAACCCTAAAACAAAAAAGAAAGGTAAAGTTACACTACAAGGTATGCAAAGTTTTTTTTAGTAGGCCTCTCTCATATTGATTTAGAGGCCTATTATCAATTGAACTTTCAAATGATACAGTTACATCATTGGTCGTTGACAGAAATTGAAAACATGCTACCTTACGAAAGAGAAATTTATTTGACTATGTTAAACGAACATGTGAAAGAGGAAAATAAACGAGTGAAAGAGGCACAAGCTAAAAACAGGAGATAAAATGGCAGACGAGGAAGTAAAAGTAACAAATTATCACCCAGCAGATTCCAATGGGGATGGTAAAGTATCAGATAAAGAACATGAAATGTACATGGAGTTTAAGCGTAAAGAATTAGAAGACGCTGACGCCATGAGAGACGCACAAAGAACGATGGCATGGTATTCGCTATATGGTATGTTATTATACCCCATTGCAATAGTTGGAGCGACAATCGCAGGACTAGATCAAGGTGCAAAAATACTAGGTGACATGGCGGGTGTATATTTCATCGCTGTTGCCGGTATCGTTGCAGCTTTCTTTGGCGCACAAGCAATAGGAAAAAAGAAGTAATAAACCATGGCTGACTTTAAAGATGTAATCATCAAACTACAGGAGAACAAAGACGATAATCGTGAGGCGGTGAAAGAGCAAACGGAAGCGTTGTCTAGTTCATTTAGTGAGATTATTAAATCACAGAATAGGTCTTTTGGTCAGTCTTTAACATTACAATTAGGAAAAACAACAAGTGCTCTGGCAGATATTGCTAAGAGTTTACAAACCACAGTTAATGTTGAAAAGAAAACAGGTGAAGATGGTATTGAAGTTGAAACACAACAAATTGGTTCTTTAGAGAATGTTGCTAACATACTTACAAGCATACACGAATCCTTAGAAAGATCATTTAAAGTTAATGAAAAGATGGCTCTCGAGCAAGAGAGACTAGCATTACTTAATCAAGGTCAAGCACCAGGTACTGCAGGTGGTGGCACTGGAGATGGTACTGGAGATGATAAAAAAGGTGGCGGTAAAAAAATGGCATTACTTGCTGGTGCAGGTGCTCTTGCTGGTGCCGCACTTAAAGGTGTTGGTGGAATCGCATTAATGGGTGCTGCAATCGCAGCGTTTTTTGGTGGATTAGCATTAGGTAATGAAGCATTAGGTGTCGCAAAAGAAGCAGGATTTGATTTTGATTTTGAAGCGACTAAAAAAGCTGCAAAAGGATTTTCAGAAATAGTCGCAGAGTTATCTCCAGAAGGAATGATCGCATTAGGTGGTCTCGTGGGTGCAGCTGCTGTTGCCTCAAAAGGTGGTGGTAGTCCTACAAAAATGGCACTAGGTGTGGGTCTTATGGGTGCAGCGATAACAGCATTTTTTGGTGGTTTATTATTAGGTGATGCTGTCTTAGAAGGTATTAGTGCTATGACTGGTGGCACAGACTTCAATGGTTTCAAAAGTGTAGTTGCAGGATTTGATAGTGTCATAAGTGAAATGTCCCCTCAAACAATGATTGTATTAGGTTCACTTATAGGTGCAGCCACAGTCGCAAGTTTCAAAACATCATTAAAAGGTCAAGCAATGGGTCTTGCTATTGCATCACTAGGTATTGCAATTACAGCATTCTTTGGTGGTCTAGTTGCAGGTAGTGCTATACTTGAAAATGTAGATGTATTATCAGGTAGTTTAAATTTAGAAGGATTAAAAACAGTTGTAGGTGCATTTGGTGATATTGTTAATTCTTTAGACACTCAAACATTAGCAGCTCTTGGTGTTATCTTTGGTTTATCATTTATAACATCATATTCAAATAAAGCATCAGCGTTAAAAGTTGGATTTGGTATGACTGCAATAGGTGCCGGTATTGCAGGATTCTTTGTAGGACTTGCCGCAGGTGACGCTGCAATGTCATTTTTAGGAACAGATTTTACAGCATTACCAGCAGTAATAGAAAATTTTGGTAAAGCGGTAGGAGGTCTTAGTGATCAAGCACTGGTTGTATTAGGTTCTTTACTTGGTGCTGGTGGCCTAATAGGTACAATTGGTAGTCCTGCAAAAGTTGCTTTAGGAATGGGTGCTGTAGGTGCAGGTATCGCTGCATTTCTCATGGCATTTTCTGTCGCAGATTTTGTTGCTGCAAATGTAGGCACAGGTGAAAGTCTAGTTGCATTGATGACTAACTTTAGTGCAGCTATTGGTGCATTAGATACTACTGCGTTAACAGCAATAAGTGTATTATTAGGTGCAGGTGCTTTATTTGGTGCAACAGGAATGGCAGGACCTGCCGCTTTAGGTATGGGATTAATTGGTGCTGGTATTGCAGCTTTCTTCTTAGCATTTGATGGTTTAGCAAAAGTAGGAAAATTTATAGGTGTTGATGGATCAAGCACAAAAGAACTTATTGGCAACATGGTTGATGGTGTCAAAAAACTTAATCAAATAGACGCTGAAAATTTAAGTAAACTTGTAGGACCTCTCGCATTAGTAGGACCTGCTATACTTGCGTTCATGGGGTCTGATGGTATTGCTGGTGCAGCAACATTTGTAACTGATAAAGTAAAAGGTTTCTTTAGTTTCTTATTTGGTGGTGATGAAGAAGCAGGTCCTAAAAGAACAATCATAGATGAAATGGTTGATATGTTGAAACCTGTTGAACAATTAAATGATGTTAACTTAGACGGTTTTATTGCAGCAACAAATGCTCTTACTGATTTTGTAAATATGGATTACAGAGGTGGTGCTGATGACTTTGAATATTTTGTTAATAAAATGGTTGAATTAACACCTTTACTAGAAGGTGCTGTATTTGGTGGTATGAGTGTAGATGGTGTTGATGTTATGGGTCTTGCATACGGTGGAGATGGTTATATACAAGCACAGAAAAATATACAAAGATTAAAAAATGCATTAAGTGATAATCAATCAGAATTATCTCAAACACAAGCAGATGGTGCTAATGCTGCACCTGTTTTTGTTAGTAATGATGCCTCCACACAAGTTGTTAATAATACTAGCAGTAAGGCTTCAATTACCATGAGTAAAGATACAAATCCACCTGATAAAACTCTTAATGCAATTAACTCACTCTATGAGGCAGATTTCTAAAAAAAAGGGGGGTACAATGATACTACCCCCCATATAAAAACTTGCTCAGCGTTGCGCTAAGCAATGGTTTTTTTCATCATGCCGTCTGATATCTAGGCATTTTCGTCAAAGTTATTAAGTTTCTCGATTTTTGTAGTCTTGTAATTTTTTTAAGTTGTTTCATTTTTTTCTCCCTTTGATATGTTCGTAGCATTGTTGCTACTTGCCTTGATAGCGTCATGTGAGTTCTCCTCTGGTTTATAAATTGTGATCAGCTCTTCTTTGCCTTTCACTTTAATCTTATCTACTTCAATTGACTTAATATCAACCAATTGTTCTTTCGTATAAGATGAATATAGAGTAGGTACTACTTTACCATTATCATCTTTATAATTTCTAGTTGCAGCTTCTAATCTTGCAGCTAGATTGACAGCATCACCTATTACAGAATAATCTAGTCTCATCTCACTTCCCATATTACCTACAATACATGTGCCTGTGTTAACACCTGAGCCGATGTTAATATCAGGCAAACCTCTTTCTTTAAACTCTTTCTTAATTCTGTCTGTTTCTATTGCACACTCAATACTTGTCTTGACTGCCATTTCAGCATGATTAGAGCAATCTAAAGGTGCGTTCCAAAATGCCATTATACAGTCACCCATATACTTGTCGATTGTACCACCATTCTTCAATACAATCTTACTCATACGATTTAAGTAATCATTTATTACTGTGACTAAACCTTCTGGATCATCATTGTTTTTATAGTGTTCAGATATTGGAGTAAAACCCACAATGTCCATGAATAGAAAAGACATCTCTTTTCTTTCGCCCCCTAGTTTTAACTTACTTGGGTCTTTGACTAATATTGCCACTTGTCGTGGATCTAGATACTTCTCAAACTGTTTTCGTATTTGTTGTTTGGCACGAAACTCTAATATAAATCGTAAGAATGTAGAATGAAAAGCAACAATCAAAAATGTAAGTAATATCCAAGTTACATCTACAAGTATTAGACCTTTCATGTAGAATAATTCTGTATAAACTGGTAATCCTACAGACACAAATATTATTGCAGCTGCAATAATCCAATAAGGTGAATATCTTACTAGAATAATCATTGCAAGACCTAGTGTAAATGCAATCAATAATTCAATAAGACTATCGTATCGTTTTACAGTCTCGCCGTCTAATATTGTTTGTAGTGAGTTAGCACTTATGACATAATCATATTGTTCGCCTGTTGGGGTTGCTACTATACTCGATAATCCCTCTGCTGTCAAGGCAATAATTACAGTCGTGCCTTTTGCATCAGAGAAGTCATCACTCGCAGCTGATATTGTTTTAAACTCTTTGTTCCATCGTAGCCATATTCTTGCATTAGCATCTGTATTGATTGTATCATAACCAGGAACTCTCATTGCAACAACACCTGATTGATCTGCTTTAACTTGATAACTAGGATCGCCTACTGCTACTCGTATTGTTTCAATAGACATGTTAGGATACACTTCTTCTCCTATTCTCATCAATAAAGGAACTCGTCTAGTCACACCGTCTATCTCTGGTGCCGTATTGATTACACCTACACCTGCTGTACATTCTGCAAGTTTAGGATGTGGCCCAACCATGCCTGGCCATTCATATAAAAAGTCTAATGGATTTCCAATCTTTGCAACACCTCTTGGAACTGGATTAGATTGTCGTTTTTGAACTGTGCCTGTTTGAGCAATAACTGTACCATATGTTAGTGTTTCACAGAAATAATCGTCTTGACCAAATCTATCTTCTTCACTAAACAATATAGGCATTACAATAATACCTGTTTCTGCTTGTCGAAGTTTGATAATTAAGTCTGCTAATATATCACGAGGAAAAGGCCATTGACCATACTTTTCTATGGTGGCCTCATCTATGGTTACAATTGTTATATCTTGGGAAGGTGTGACTTCTTCATTTCCTAGAAGATAGTCAAATGATTTTAGGCGTAGTGTTTCTTTATATCCGGGATCTTGAAACCCGACATAAGTTAGTATAAACAGCGTTAATAATGCTGTTGTCCAATGAGTAATAAATTTCACATAATTATTTATGCGTAATGGTAATCGTAGAACCTTACATCAAATTCACGGCGTCTGGCTTTGTTGCCTGTCTTTTTGATTTTCTTTAAAACAACATTTCTAGATTTAGGGGTTAAGACATGAAACTTTGCATCTCTGCCTTTTTGTGATTTAGTATGTGATAATTTCATATTAAAACATATGTGGAGACATTCTTTCCACATCCTCTACTGCTTGATCGTAACTGACCAAATCTACTGCGTTGAAAACACATCTAGGTTGACCAATGTTTCTACCAACTAACTCGTAGTGATATATCTTAATTTCAGAACAAGTATAGGCGTCAATAAGTTTATCTTTAAAACCTCTACATAATTCATAGTCGTAAAATGAGAATTGATCCCATTCCCCGGCGTGTGATTTATACACGATTTTCCATTTTTCTTTATATTTCATACTTACTAATATATCGCATTTTAGAGGAAAGTAAAGAGAAAAATGGTAATATTTTATTACTTTAGATGGTCAATAATGTCGCACCCTAATTTAGTTACCTTGTGTTACTGAAACTGAACAACCACCAACAGTAGCGCATGATTGTGTCAAACTATATGATTGCGCTGTACCACCTTGTTGTAGTAAATCTAAATCTGTGCCGTAACTACCACTTATAGTAACTGTAGCGCTGTGTGTAGCACTGCCTGTTTGTATCATATCAACATCATTATTAGAATTGTTGATTGTTAAATTTAATGTTTTATCTTGGTTACTTTCTTGTCTTGTATAAACATCATTGTAGTTACCATATATGTTTGTTATATTTGAATGTTCGTGTCCTGAATTATTTGACCTTTGACTTCCTAAAAATGTATTGTTTGAACCGTGAATATCTAATCTTACAAAATGACCACCATATTCATAATCATCAGTAGCTAAAAGTGTGCCTGTGTTTGTTACATGATAACCTTGAGCAAAGTCAACATCATTATCTGAACCTGAAATATGAAATTCAAATCTATCTCCACCACAAGGTGTCTGATTACAAAATTGTTTAATACTTAAACTATTATTGTTGCCATCTAAATCGCCACCCCAAGTATAACCACTTCCCCACGCTGAAGTGTACCCAACATAACCATCATCACCTTTTTGTTCTATCTCAATTGTATTATTTGTGTGATTACCAATTGACATATCTACTTTATTGTCTTCACCGTCTTGTGATATCTGTAAATTTAAATTATTACCTGAACCTGTTTGTGATACATATATTTCATTTGCTCTAACTGGACTAGTCACGGCTGACAATATAAGTAAGAACGCCATTAGAAACAACAAAAGGAGATTTTCTTTTAATATCTTTCCTATCATACTTAGTTTTGTCTTTAACAATTCTTTTCCTATATTTTGGTGTTCGTAAGTCTTTGGCGATTGGATTCTGTTTCTTCATTTTTCTTCTTTGTTTTTTCTTTCATCTTATTAATATAACTACGATATACTGCCGCTTCTGCTGTTTTGCCCATAACTCTTGCTCTTTGTTCCATTGCAATTGCGGCCTGTATTTTATGTGCATGAGATTTACCTGAACCTTCTATTTTCTTTACACTTGCCTCTGCTGTCTTAACATCTTTAAATCCAAGACCATGTATTGTGCCTTTAGGGTTTTCATCTGTGTATAAATCACTATGTTTTTTACTGCCTACAGGTTGCCCTTTTTTTCTAGGGATTCTAGGCGCTTCTGTAAATTCTTTAAATGTTTTCATTGATACTGTTGTATATTAATGTCGTTATCTTGACCACCAAGTTCAAAATTATACATTTCAAACTCTCCTTGTATAATATTTAGTAAATAACCATATTCTTTATCTAGTCTTAGTTCTATATAACCACCTGATGCATCTTCTCTAATCCACACCCATTGCGGATCTTCGTCTAATATAATCACACCTGTTACGGGATCTTTACCTAATTTTATTTCACCTACTGTTTTTTGTTTATCAAATTCTGATCGCATTTCTTTCGCAAGTTCTTCATTAATCTGTTTAAGTATGTCGGCAAGAAAGTTTTGTTCTAAGAAATCTATATCAAGTCCTGTTACATATAAGTCTTCTTCTTCTTCCAGATAATCTTGTTCTAAATCATCAAATTGTAAAAAGTCTATATCTAACGCATCAGCTACCTCTTTTATTTTCTTTTCATAGTTTTCTTCTTCTAAATCTTTTGGTTTTGCTATAATTAACATATTGTTAATCATATCTAATTCTAAATCTAGTTTGACAGGAGGCATTGGTGGATTTTCTGGCACAGTAACCTGTGTTGCTTGAAATGCTTGATTCAGTATAACTTGACCTGCCGCACTCTCTACTGATATTTCACCAACAAGACAATTACCTTTTACATCACAACTTGGTAATAATATAATTGTAGAACCACCTAGTTCATCTATTGTCATAGAAAAATCTGTGCCACGAACACCTATCGTTGCTGTAGGTGTTGTAATCTTTATATCTTGTCTTGATGTTTTTGCAATTTGTCCTGACGCATATTTTATTGTGCCAAGTTTTGCTGATAAATTTAGTTTACCTTTTTTTGTGTTAGGATCATATACAAATTCATCTATGATAAGTTTACTGTGTTGTGTAACATCAACTCTTGTATCGTCAACAAACAATATACCAACTTTACCATTGCCTGTTTTTACTGTGTCGTATTGTTCTATGGAAAGTTCTTGTTCAATCGTAATGTCTGTTTTATTACGATCAATAACACCGTTGCCTTCTACTTGGTCAACATTTCCTATGCTAGCCCTTAACGGACTAGCACAGAATAATATTAATATTAATATTGTCCACTTAGTCAGTTTGGGATATATCAATGTCATGGTTATCACCAGATGTCGTCAATGTAATCATATTATCATAAACACCAGATTGTGTGATATCTACATCAGCGATAGATCCTGTATGAGTGTGGATAAAGGTGTGTCCGTTAACATCACCATCACCATCTATGTCAATTAAATAATTATTTGTATCACCGTTTACGGTTAATGTAAGAATAGCAGATGTTCCATCAATAGTAGCAGCAACAACATTGCTGTCACTTCCTGATGAACCTGTTACTGTCACGGTAGCATTTGAAGCGTCTGCTGTTTCACCTATGTCGATATCTAAATCGTTTGAACTACCTGCCCATGTAATTGAAGCAGTAGCAGTAGCACAAGACGAATTAGTTCCTGCACTATCACAATTGAAATCGATATCGTTTGAATCACCAGTTACATCAAAAGTACCAGTAAAAGTCGCACCGTTTACATCAAAGGTCAAAACATTCGAGTTACCAACTTGATCAATGTCGATAGTGGTAGTAGCACCAATCACACTTGATGATGTTGTACTATTACCTACTGTATTGTTTTGTCCGTCTTGGGTAATGTCGAGGTCAAGCGTAGCACCTGATTGTGTCACATAGATATCATTCGCTATTACCGGTAAGGCAAACAACATCAATATTGCGATTATTTTAGCGTACATTACTTTACTCCTCTATTTTAAATTTCCATAAGTCTTTCTCGACACCTTCATGAATCATATTAAAAATAGCATGTTCGATTGTAGTTCTTATGGCGTAATTGACTGGCTCGTTTGTTGCGACACCAGTTTCTATTTCAAGGGCTTTTGTACTCATGTCAAGGAACCTGAATACATCACCACCACTTGAATATGACGCTATCGTCTTTGTTGCTGATACAGTCAACAAGATTTCTCCTGTCTGTACTGCAACTAAACGAAGCGAAACTGTTACTTGGTCTGTACGATATTGTTCACTCATTCCAATGCCAAAATATCTTGCACCTGCACCACCAGATGTAGTGTTTGCATCATATCCTACAATACCACCCTCTACTATAAGTCCTGCAAACTTTAGAGGTTTTAATTGATTTTTTATATCACTCTCTCCATCATATAATTCTCTTGTTGATCTGATTAATTGTCTTTCTTTTACTAATGCATCAAGACCTTGTCTTTCTAAAACTATAAACCAAGGTTTATGTCCACCAACTGCTTTAAGACCATTGATAACCCATGCCTCAGGTCCTTGTGTTACAGCTGTAGATAATTGACTAAATTTTGTATTAGGTTTTCTTTGTCCTGTTCTATCGGGAAAGTTATAAACTGCGATTGTAATTTGTGGTTGTCCTAGTTCTGGAACTTTTTGTAATCTTTTTATAGTGTCAGTTTCCATAGTGTAAGGTGTTTCGCCTTGATAGAAACCATCTTCTAGATTTGTTGTTGCTGCACAACCACCTAACAAGAAAATAAAGGCCATTACTATGGC
>Ga0222716_10001850_pt1 | contig 17447 bp, 7 predicted proteins | sample C33_13DmetaG_FD_165044 | JGI IMG/M metagenome (GOLD analysis project Ga0222716, IMG submission 165044) | Estuarine water microbial communities from San Francisco Bay, California, United States - C33_13D | ecosystem: Environmental > Aquatic > Marine > Unclassified | place: USA: California... | reverse complement strand
AAAGTTCATTTCGATGCTTGGAAAAAAGGTGTTAAGACTTTATATTACACTAGAACTGAAAGTGTTTTACGTGGAGATATTGCAGCTAACGCTATGAATGAAGATTGCGCTGCATGTGACGGCTAGTATGCTATACACACTGATGTTTATACCCATAAGGGTATAATATATACTAGGACTACTAGTTTTATACCCAATAGGGTATAGTAATTAAAAAAGGGCTCTCAATATGAGGGCCCTTTCTGGTTACAGGAATTTTGGGTATGGTACGCCCATTTTATTTATTCCTTTTCTTTTTGAACATCAAAGAATACATCAATGAGTTCCACTCTTTTTTTAGTTTTTCTATCATTTCTTAACACAGTTATTTACCATTTTAGTATTACCTCCTTTAGTTTTCTTACCGCTTGGAGATTTCTTTTTACCTTTAGCTTCGTAACCTGACCAGCAAGAAGCTTTTAATGGGCTACCATCTTCATTATTAAATGGACTGTTCATTCCCTTACCTAAAGCTTTTAATCTAGCTTCGTTATCCCAGAACTCTCTATCACTTGGACTTTTTTTCATTGTTTTATTTTTTCATGATTTATAATTCTTTTATTTCTGAGCTCATTATATAATCTTGTATTTAGTTTTACCGTTTTCTCTATAAGCTTTCAGACATCTTTTTCTATTTTCATCAGAAGAACAATAACTTACATGGATCCAGTCTGGTTCTTTATCATCTCCAAACTCCCATATTAATTGATCAAAATCTAAATTGTCTTTAATGTAATTGAACATCTCAGAATTAGTCTTGTGACCATAAATGTCATCTATATCCATAGCTCTTCCCTCACAGTGTTGTGATGTTGAACTACCTCCTATAGCTTCGTTCAACTCTATTGATCTAAAAAAAGAGTTTATCTTTATAGGGCCTTTAACCCACTTGCGTAAAGGCTCAAATACTTTGTGAGCTAATATATACATGTTTGTGATCTGGTACTCATTAGGTATATTTTTTATACCCATCCTTTTAGCTGTATAAGAATTTATACCTTCACTTAGTGTTATGTGATCGCTTATCTTATCCATTTACTTTCTTATTCTATAAGTTTAGTTTCTAATTTCTTTTTTATGATTTTTTTTCTTACTTTTTTTGTACTTCTAGTTTTTATTTTAGGTTTTTTATCTTCTTTATCAATACCCAACTCCCAGTCTTGCCAACCACCAAGTAAACCTATACGTTCCCAAGCTTCTAGATCTTGTGAAGTAGCTGAAACAACGTTGTTAGCTTTTTTAATAGCTCTATCAAGAGGTATATTTGTAAGAGCAGAAACAACATTAGCACCAGCTAAATAAGCAGGGTTATCTAAACTTAAACCTTTTTCCATCATTTCATCTTTATTCCAATCATACGATTTACCTGCTTGAACAAGCCTTGAATACTTAGCTGAAACTGGAGGTGATATCTTTAACAATTCTGAAGCAACATTTTGAATCTTAGGTCTATCTTTTTCTAATTCTCTAACTAGTTTAATAACAGCGTTTTTACCTACAGAAACTACAGAACCACCGATACCAGTACCTCGAAGCAAAGAATCCATCATTCCATTAGCGATATTTAAATACTTTTTTTCTTTTTCTTTATCTTTTGGCTCTTCGTCGTCAAGAGCTGTAGCGAATAAAGCTTGCTGTAAAGCATTAAACAAAAGATTCTGAGCAGCTCCGTAATAAATTATTTTAGATATATTTGTTTTACGGTCTCCTCGGCCATTCTTAAGATCACTAGCGGCTTTTTTTATGATTCTAGCATATTGAGCTGGAGTATTAGCAAAAGCTAATACAAAACGTCCTACTGGACTAGCTTGCTGCATAGATATTCTATCGGCTCTAGATGATTGCTGTGATTCTTCAGCTGTTTCTCTAAAGTCTTCAAAAGCTTTTTTCTCAGCTTGTTTTTCAGTTAAACCTTGTTTTTTATAAGTATTTACTCTATTTCTATAAAAAGTAGATCCACCCGAAGCAATCGCAAAACTATCAGCAATCTGTGTAGGTGCAAAACCTAGTTCTAGCAACTTACTTATAGCTCCTCTAACTCCACCTTTTTTAGCCATATCAGCAATATCTGCTTCACTGACGTTAATACGTAGTCCACCACGTCTTTCTTTTAAAAAGTCAGAGTTCATCAACATCATAAAATCTTTCCAGTATTGAGGTTGATTAGCGAAAGCTTTACCAGCTGTTAGTATATTGTTATCTGTAAAATTTATAAAATTTATAGCAGATATAGTCTGCAACACGGCTGATCTAGTGTTAAGAAACATCGTAACACCAACACTACCTGTAACCCAATCGGTGAATCGACCAGTGGCGCTATCACCTGGAAAGTTTCTGTTTCTACCAGACTTCATTCTACCTAACATGTTCTTCATAGCTTTTACGTAGTTTAAGCCATAAACAGCTTGCAACTTGTTCATATTATCTTCACTAAATATAACATCTGCATTTTCTTGCCACTCTTTTAGGTATTTAGATCTTTTAGTAGTATTTAAACCTTCAAGTATATCTGTAGTTATAGTTCCAGCTGCCCAACCTTCTTTTGGTTTTATGTAACCATCACCTAATTGTAAATTTATTAATTGATCGCCAAAAGTTTGCAAGTTTTCATTATCTGCAACAAATTTACTCAGTTTTCTAATGTCTGACTTACTTATACCTGGAACATTCATTTTTTGTTTATTCCATATATAGACTCTAACAGCCATTTCTTTAGTGTAATCAGTACCTTCTACTTTTTTAGATAAATCTTTAGGAACTACACCGAGTTGATTTTTAAGAGACTTGTAGTTGTTAAGTATGTACACACGAGCTTGGCTAAGCTTATTCATTGCTTTAGCGTAAGGAGTTATTAAATTGTCTTTATACCATTTCATCTGACTATCACCAACTTTACCTTTACCAAGAGTAGGGTACAACAAACCAACAAAATCTTCGGCTGATGGAGGTATAAAGAAATTGAATTTACCCTTACTAACACCTTTAGTAGTAGCTTCAACTATACCGTATCTTTTCCTACTAGGTATACCTGTTTTATTCTCTATAATATCGTTGAATGCTTTATCTAAGCTTTTAGCTTTTTCTGCTTTTTTAGACTTACTAAAAGGTGTCGATGGTTTGTAGCCAGGTGATTTTAACATTGATTCTAGTTGCGATTCAGTACCTATGTTTAAAGTCTTTGTTTTAGATAATATTTTTCTAGACTCTGTTGTTAACTGAGGTACAGCTACTCTTTTCAAGCTTTTAGTTCCATCTGCTCTTTGATAAGCTTTCCACATATAAGTAACATCAACATCAATTAACTTTTTAGTTTTAGGGTTGATTTGTTCTAAAGAGGCTACGTTGAAGGACATTTTATTTTTACCCATGTAAAAAGTACCCATATCTCCAAACTGAATATAATTTCCGCCTTTATTGTTGTATAAATCACTAACTAACGTTATAGGTAGTTTTATTTTATGTCTAGAATTTTTTAAAGCTTTACGCCTAATAGCTGCTCCATAAGCACCATCAGTAACAATATATATGTCTTCTCCTCTTTTATTTTTTTCTTTTCTTATTTCAGAAGGATAGTTTTTCTCTAAAAACTCTATTAATTTAACTTTAGAAGATTGGTCGTCTCCTTCAATTATCTTACTAGCAAACTCTTCGCTTAATTTATTAACGTAGGTTTTTCCAAACTCATTATGTAAATGTATTTGACCTAATCTAGCATCTGCCGTCTTTTTAACTTCAACAGCAACGTCTTGTCCATCTATTTCAAAAACAACATCTAGCTTAGAAGAATCTTTATTTATATTGTCTTGTATAGATCTTAAACCTTCTACTTTACCTGATTTTGCTAAGCTTTTTACGTTTCTAAGAATGTCTTGTTCAGAGCTAGGCCAATTCTCTTTGTTTCTAACGTACTTTAATTCAACATAAGGTTTAAACCATTTGTTATATAGATCATTGTAAGACTGCTCATCTAAGTTTTCTGATATATCTTCTAATGCTTTTGCTATAGCGCCTTTTTGTGTAACCGTGTTTAGCTTTACTAAATAAGGTAAAACATTTTTAGGTACTTTAGAGAAATAATCTTTTCCAATATTTTCATAACCTCTTTTCTTTAGCTCTTTTACTTGTTTAGCACTCATACTAAACATAATACTAGCTTTACCAGCACCGGTATCAGCTTGCTCTTGTTTATCAGTTTGCTTTGATCTACCTGTTACGTTTATGACATTAGCTACATAAGCCTTTGCAAAACCAGTTAATGTAGTACCGTATTTACTTCTATTAGCGTCAGATATTTTTTCAGATGGAACACCTTTTTCTGTTACTCCAACGCTTCTTTGAATATCTTTTATAGCTTCGTTTGTGATTCTACCTCTAAATTCTGGTTTTAATTCATGTACTTGGCCTTGACTCGTTAAACCTAGACTTCTACCCTTTGGACTAGATATACCAGGTATAGCTCTAGTAACTGGCTGATAGAATTTTATCATGAATTTATTAGACAATCCTATAGATTTACCTTTTACATCTTTAGATACACCAATAGTCTCACCCTGTTCACCGATAGTAGTTTCGCTACCAGCAACATTATAAGGAGGCATTGTCTTGAAAAGTTTTCTAACATTATTAGGATTTATGAATAATGCTTGTAGCGATTTAGCTTCGCTATCCTTTAAAGTAGCTCCACCCTTTATTTTTTTACCTGGAACATTAAACAATTCCATTGAAACTTGATCTAAATACTTGTTTGCTAAGTCTTTGTAAGAAGGTCTTTCTCCTTTTTCAACTTCTACTATTTTAGATATTTCATCAACTTTATCTCTAGCTGGTCCAAACTTTCTTACATCTATTTGATCAACTATTAATTCTTCACTGGAATCATCTTTTCCACCTAGCTCAAAATCATTACTATCACTTTCAATACTTGCTACTTGTTTCTTTATATTTTTATCACTAGATAAACTTTCAGATTTTTTGAGTTTACCTTCTAAAGATTTCCTAAGTATTGCAGGGTATCTAAGAGGAAGATTTTGGTTCATATATGCACCAAAAGGTACTTTTTTACCATTTACGTTAGCTTTGTAAGAGTTTATGAGCGCAGATAACTCTGCACTAAAACCTCCTATAAATTCATCATAACCTACTTTTAATTCTTCATCTATTGCTAAATCTTTACCTTTAAAAGCTGCTTTTTTTGCTAACTCTGTAACAGCACCTACATTATTTCTACCTAATCTATCTACTATAGATTGTCTAACATCTTTATCTTTTATTTCTGAAACTTTATTAGCTCCTAGAGCTGTCATTTCTTTTACGATGTCTTCATTAACTGAAGCTATTTTTTTGTTTTTATCAGATACAATTGGTGCTTCAAGCTTTTGTGCAGTAGCTTTTTCAACTATTTCATCAATAATACCTAGCTTTTTAACGGGTTTAATCTTTTCAACCGCGGTTGTTTTTATTGATTCAGATTCATCTCTAGCTTCACTTTTTTCAGCTTGTCTTATTTTTAATTCTAAATTAGATTTTTGAGCGTCAAAATCTCCTTGCTCTAGCTCAAACTCTCTATCTTTTAAATCTTCTAATTGTTCTTTTAGTTCAATAGATCTTTTAGATATAGACTCACTTACTTGTTGACCACTAGCATCTTTACCTTCTGCCGCTATAGACATTTCTTTAGCTGCCTCAATACCGGCTTTTTCACCTTTAGAGTAACTCTTTATTAGTTCAAACAAGTTTTTACCTGTGCTAGCGTTCAACTCTAATTCAGGCATTTTTTTTCTAAGAAAAGGAACAAACTTTTCAAAAGCGTTACCTACGTTTTCTTTAAACACTATTTGATTTTCGGTTATAGCATCTGACATAACTGTGATATACTCTTCATAGTAATCCTTAGCTGGTCTTTCTTTACCTTCTTTGTCGTACTTGTAAAACCTGTCAATACGTTTCTGAACCGTTTCTCTTTGCTTAGGAGTTAGCTCTGATAAAACCTCGTCTATAACCTTAACACCTTCATCTGTTACTTTACCAGCTTTATCTTTTAAAGAGTCTCTTAATACAAAGTGACCAACCTCATGCTTGTCAACAGTTACATTTCTAATCTCTCCAGCAACTTGTTCGTTTATATAAAAAGTTTTATTTTTAGCATCATAGAAACCATCACTAGATCTAACATCTTCCCCATCGTTCTTTATAGAGTTATATTTATCTTGAAAGTCTTCCGCTGATCTAATAGATACTGATTCACCCTCTTGGGTAGCACTTAAAATATCTTCAGCTTGAGCTCTATTAGCTAGCCTTTGTTTTAAATATAATTCATCTAACTTATCTTGAAGTTTATCATATTTGTAACCTCCTGGTTCGTAGATTTTAAAATCTTTTTCAAGTTGTTGTAGTTCTTTTTCTTGTGCTTCGTTTCTATTTTTAGTTTTTAAAAGAAGTTGCTTTTGACCTCCAACTTCAAACATTTCATCAAGAAACTTATAAGAATCTGCTCTTTCTTTAGATCCATAAGGAGCCTTAAAGTCAGTGTTGTTGTTCATTATGTCTTCAATAGCAAACTCTCTATTCCACCTATTTTCTAGAGTTTTACTAGATGGGTCTACACCCATTCTAGCGTAAAGTAAAGGTAGCGGAGTATTAACTAAAGCATTATTATCTTTATCATTAAACTTGTCACCTTTTTTCATTTTTTGTATAAGTATTCTTACACTTTCGTCTGTAGGTTTTAAGGCACTTTTATCCTCAGCATCAAATCTTTTTTTAGCTAGATTCAACTCAGCCTCTGCTTCTAATATATTATAGTCTTTATTAGCAGCGTCTATTTCTTTTTTAGCCTGATCTTCTGTTATTTGCTGTGTTTTTAGTTTAGCATCTATGCCAGACATTTTCTCAGCCCTAGCGGCATCAATTTCATTTATAGTTTCTTCACCTGGTTTTCTAACTGATTCTGGACTAATACCAGTTCTTTTAGCAGCTAAGTCTACATATCTCGGGTTAAAGTTTAATAAACGCATGTCTCTTTGAGCAGCTCTATATATACCGTTTTTGTGAAATATAGATTTAGACCCTAATAGTCCCATTTTAGCAACTTCTCCAGTGTAATGTAAAAAAAACTCTTCTGGATTTTGTTCAAAATAACCTTTATCATCTCCAGGCCCATAGCCATTTCCCTCTGGGTTTTGTAGAGCTTCTAGAGCTGTAGCAAATTCAAAAGAAAAAGCTCCAGCGTTAGCATTAACAAATCTATTACCAATGTCTTTCAAAACGTCTGACTTAGATAACTGAGCAGTTACAGGGGAAAATATAGTCTTAGCTGGTATAGCTCTTAATATCCCTGCGCCAAGAGAATTACCACCTCCTAAAGCAAAACCAAAAGTAGCAGTGGCCCACTCTTGTTCTCTAGTTGACTGTTGAGACAAACCAAGACTTGTTTTTGTTGCTTCAAAACCAGTGAAAACAGCAGCTTCATCCATACCTTTTATAACAAAGTCTCCAGCTTTTCTAAGAACTTTACTAGATCTCGCGGCTTTACTAGCTTTAAATGCTTTTTCTACAAATTTAAAACCCTTGCTTATTTTATTAGCAGTACCGCCTTTAAACAATGCTAATCCACCAACAAACAAGGTTAAGTCGACAGTTCCACCACCGACTACACTTTTCCAGTTTTGAGAAACAGCTTCATCAACTTCTTCTTGGTTTACACCTTCTAGACCAGCTTTTTTGGCTGAATCTATAAATATTTGATTAGCAGTGGCTTTTACTTTAGGTATAGGATCACCACCGGTGAAATCTACTTTTTCAATTAAAGTATCCCCTACTGATTCCCAAAAACCTTCTTGTTCTTCTAAAAGAGGATCAGTGTTTGTCTGCACAGCTTTATTCAGTATAGCGTATTCTTCTAAAGCCTGATTATAAGCATTAGCTAATGGGTGTTCACCACTTATTTTACTTATATTCTCTGGTAAAACACCTGTGTTAGCTACTTCTTGAACCCTACTTAAATCACCGTATGTAGTTTCTTTAGATCCAAAAAAATCTTTAACAACACTGACTAAATATTCCGGAGTTGTTTGTGAGCTCTTAGTTATTTCGTCTTCTCCATTTTCATCTACAAAGCTAGATATTCTTTTAGATATACCAACAAGGTTCGAGTAAGAGTTTGTTAGCTCTTTTTTTAACTGCCCTAGTTCTGTTGTCGAAGCTTTTTCTTCTGCTTTTTCAACTATAGTGTTGTATTGTTTTTTAGACTCTTCAGGTAGTTTATCGTATTTTACTAAATTACCAGTGTTTATGTCGAATAATTCTTGAGAATCGTCTTTCCTAACTGTTTCTATTTGTTTTACTATACTTTGTTTTTCTTCTGCGTTTGCGGTTCTTAAAGAAGAGTAAAGTTCTTGTAGTTTTTTATCTTTTCCTTTTAAAATAACCTGTCCTTGATCAATTACAAAGTCGTCAGATTTTTCACCATGCTCTTCAATAATAGTTTCTAAAACATCTGTCGCAGCATTAGCTTGATCTGCTTTTTGAAGTTCTGATATAGATATTCCATTTATTTTTTCTTCATTAGCAAAGTCGTAGTAAGAAAACTCACCTGTCAAAACACTGTTATAAGGAGAAAATACACCTGTATAAGAAGTGCTAGAAGGACCTATAATTGAGGTACTTTGTATAGCTTTATAGTCAAGATTTTCTCCAGTTGTTTTAGAATATAAATTTGAGATGTTTTCAGGAGAATAACTCCATATACTAGAACCAGCTTTACTTAAAGTTTGATCAACACCTTTCAACGCTTCTTTATATTCTAAATCCTTTATACTATCAGCTATTCTATCTTGTTCTTTTTGCCATTCTAATGCTTCTTTTCTTTTAGCTAGTTCTTTAGCTCTAGATTGAGCTCTACGTGATTTTTTAGGTTTAGGATCTTGTAACTCCGAAGAAGTATCTACCGATGGTGATTCCGTAACTTTTGGTTGAACACCTGATATTATTGATGCTCTGCTTGGAGTTGCTACTGGTACTACATCCGCATCCTTTTTTGCAGCACCGTCTAACTTTTCCACTGTTTTAACAGTTTTTTCTAATTTCTTAATATTATATTTATTCAAGTAGTCATCAAGAGACATGTTAGACTGCTCAGCAGCTGAAGTTACTTGCTCTAACGAGTATTGTTCACCTTCTAATTCAAACATAATTTAATTATTTTTTGTTATTGGTAGATTACCTGTTTCTACTGTAAATGTTATTTCTTTACCGTCAATTATATCTTGTGCATCTTTAGGTTTAACACCACCAGCTATTAATGCTATTTTTTTAATCTCTTCAGCAGTAGATTTTGGTGTTATTGTTAGATTACCTAATTTTATTTTTGAAGGATTTTCATCAGTTTCGCTAGCATATATTTTTTCTACTTTTATACCTTCTTGATTAGCTAAGTCCGTAATTGATTCAAAAGTTAAATCTTCGGTTGAAAATCTACTGTCAAGATATTTTGTAGTTTTTATGTAATCTGCTCTTCTTATTTCACCTTCTGTTGGTTTTTTTGTTTCTTCAGGTTCAATTATATCTTGTTTGGTTCTTTTGAATCTAATATGATCACCCACTTTTACTGTAGAGTCAGGATTATATGCTTTTATTCTTTTAACATCGTCAGAAGTAGCCTTTCTATCGCTTTTAAATTCACTTGAGAATTTTTTATTTATAGAATCATCTATTAATGAGTCTCTAATAATTTTTAATCTGTCAGTACGGTCAGGGTATTGGTCAGTAAATGCTTTAACTGTCATACCACCTTTTTCTAATCCAAAATTTAAAAAAGCTTGAAGTTCTTGATCCGAACCAGCCATTATTCTACTAGCTTGACCACCCATAACTGTTTCTAGATTTTTTCTTATAGTGCCAATGTCTAATATTTGCTCCTCAACATCGTAGCCACCTTCTTTTTTTTGGATTTCACTAATTAAGTTTGTAGCTATAGAACCTTTATCGTCTTCTATATTAACTTCTTGGTAAACCTTAGAATAGTCAGGTAAAGCTGGAATATCTGTTACAAGCTCACCATCCCACTCTCTTACATCTCTTTTGTAGGAAAATTTATAATAATCTTTACCGTCTTTAGTAACTTTTTCTAACTCTTTTTGTTTATCTTCAGATACTATATCTGAAAAAGTACCGCCTTCGTTAAACTGTTCCATAGGAACTAATGTTGTAGCTTCAACGAATATCTCTCCTTTATCGCCTTTGTACGTCTTTCTGTCTTCTATAACATCATCATTAATCATTGTGTTTGTATCAAGCGCGTAGTGCGCTAACTGGCTTTGAAGTCGTTCAAAATCATTACCTCCTTTATAAGTCCAGCCTCCAGGCTGTACTTGCATATCTTCCTTTTTTTCATTTGCATAATCTAATCCAGATACAACATTTCCAAAACCACCAACAGCTTCAGCTTGATACATTTTAGCACTGTCTACTATTTTATTATAATTTGCTCTTTCGTCTGTAGTTAAGTTATTGTTTAAAGCTAACTGAACAGAAGCGTCTATAGCCCCTGTTTTTCCATCACCACCATTTAAATCAATCTCAACTTGCTTCATAAACTGCTGAGCTAGACTTAAGCCACCATTTTTTTTGATTTGGATGTACTTGTCTCTAGCTGCATCCATATAAGACGCTCTAGTAGCTGTTGTTAGCTTTTGTTGGGCTTGAGCTTCTTTTCTAGCTTTATCCGCTTGAGCTTTTTCTGCTTTTCTCTTAGCTTCACTAGCGGTTAAAATTCCCTGAGCAATTTGTTGCCCGAAACCAGCTATTGCTTTTCCCCAAACGTCTGTAGATTTATCTACGATTATAGGTGGATTTCTATAACTCATATTTTTTTATTTTTAAGCACTTCTTGTTCCATAATTTTCATCAAGTCCAAAGTCTTGTGTTACATCTATCATTTTAAATGAGGTCTTACCTGTTACCGGCGCCTCTACTTTTTTCCAAAAGCTCCTATAGCACTAGAAGCTATACCTCCAATAGCTCCAATACCTCCAGCTATAGCGCTAGCTCTAGCTTGATTAGCTTGTGCTTCTTGCGCTTGTGCTTGTGATATAGCTCCAGCAGCTCTATCCATGTCAGCATTAGTTCTGTTTTCTTGAGTTTGGAACTTAAATTGCTTACCAGCAGCGTCAGCCGCTTGAATTCTTTGACCTTCAGCTATAGCAATACCTTGTAGACGTTGTTGCTCGGACATTTTTTGAGCTTGAAGTTGTTGTTCTCCTTGAGCTTTTAGTTTTTCGTTTTGAGCTTCTTGTTGTTCTATGCTTGCTGATACTCCTTTTTTAGAAGCTAATGCTGCTTGAGCTAAAGCTGTTGCTCCTCCAGCCGAAGCTCCAGTAGCTCTCAATGTATCTAATGTATTAGCTAAAGCTATATCAGCTTGTTCTATTTGTATTTCAGCAGCTTGAGTTGCAACACCAAGATTTTCGAAAGGATTAGATAAACTACTTGAAAGGTCAGTTGCTAAACCAGATAAGTCAGTTGTTGACTCATATGGATTTATAACTGTTTGTCTACCAGCTTTTAAGGTTTCTAGTTCTGCTTGAGCTGCTGCTTTTGCGTCTCTAGCTCTACCAGCTGCTTTTTTAGCTTTACTAGCTCCAACAGCTGCACCAACTCCTGATGCTACTGCTCCTACTCCTGCTGCTATTGCTGTGAATGCTGCCATAGTTTTATATTTTTTTTATTAATTCTTTTGATGAGCTTTCATCTACAACCCAACCCAGTTTTTTATGTGTTTCTATTAAGTGTTTGTTTCTACCTATACTAAACATGTATTTTTTACCAGAATCTTTACATACGTTTTCTGCTGTAGCTATCAAAAGCTCTATAGCTTTTTTACGATCTTTATCTCTGTAATCTGGATTTGAAACAATCCATTCAAGTAATACAGCATCGGAATTTGTAAAATAAAGAAAACCAGCAACAATAGGTTGATTATCTTTTTCAACCATTAAGCCACCCGTGCCGTTATCTGGTAGAAAGCTTTTAGGTGGATTTTGCCATTTAGGCCATTGTTCCCACCAATAACAAAGAGTTTCCCAATCGTTATCGGTAAGTTTACGTATATTTAATTTCATTCAATTTGATTTAATATGATGATTCTGAGAAATTTGAAGATAAAGAAAATAATTCATTTGATCCAGATGTAGCTGTATTAGTAGCTGTCATCTCAACTGTAGCAAAAAATCCCTTTACACCAGAAATTGATTGACCATATACAACTTCACCTTGAGTAGCTGAACTAGTATTTATAAGATTAGCAAAGTATTTATTTTCTTTTCTTTTAAATTTATTTTTAAATAAACTGTTTTCCATATCTAGCAATGTTAGAGGTATAGAGAAAACATCTACAAAGTTAGCTTGATCTTCGTTAACTAAACCTTTGTTTGTTACAAAGCTAGTCATTGACCAATTTTGCCCACCTTCATAATTTATTGTTTTAAAGGATTTTGACACAGAAGGCTGTAGATTTAATACACTAGTTACAGTTGAATCATATTGTACACCGTAGAAGTTAGCCCTTGGAACAAAACCCCCCATAGTATCTATATTTGTATAGTGCTTATATATAGAACCATCTTTAGTTGAGAAAAAGTTATTTTGAATACTAAACATTTGTTTAGGTATATAACTTAAAATACTTGTCCAACCCTTAACTGATTCATCAAAAGTAACGGTTACTTTATCTTCCTCGTTACCCGATTGAAGAGATAGTACATATGAGTTGTTGTATATGTCATAGCCTCCAATAGCTTTACCATCTTGTAAAGATCCAAAGTTATCTCTAAAGAAATCGTACATACCGTAGTTAGATATTTCCGTTATACCGTCCATTGATAGCCTAAGCACAGCTCCTCTCGATGCATCTGTAAAATACTTTCTATAACCATAAACTGCAAAAGATTCTGGGTTTTTAGCTATACCAAACTCACCAGCATATGGTTGTATATTTCCAATAACTAAGTTAGAAGCAGTGGTTAAAGGCATACCTTCTTGACTATATATAGCGTCTTTATCTATTAAGGCTCTACTTACTTTTCTTTCTTGAAAAATAACAAGATTAGAATCTTCAGCGTATAGCTTTTGTATAGATCCATATCTTGGATCAGTAGATCTAGTAATATCTTTAGCTATAGAGAATTGATTAGTGTTGTTTGTACCAGTTCTAGAATTATATACGCCGGAATAAATAAGAGAACTTTCTCTAATTTCTGCTTCTTTAACCTTGTCAACAGCATATGCTTTAACACCAAAGTCAACTGTTGTGTTATTGTATCCGCCACGTATCCTTGATTCTTCTATATACCAATCACTATTTACTGTCGCTGTTGATGCGTTATATTCTTTTGGTATGTTTGTGAAATCTTCTATAGGGCCAAGTTCAAAACTAGTAACGTTTGCTATAATAGGATCTGGTTCTGGACTTACTATAATCTGAGTATCACTATTTCTTTTAGTTATGTATCCTACATATCTACCAGTTAAACCATGTTCTATAATAACTTCTTGCCCAACATTCATTTGTTCATTTGTCAAACCTGGTGAGGCTATATATATAGTACTACCACTTTGAGAAGAAAATGTAGGAGATGATCCAGAAGTTACATCTACAATATCCTTAATCTTCTTTAACCAAAAAGAGTTATAGTATTTCAATTCTATAGTAGCTGCCATAATTATTTAATCACCTGTTTTTTAAGTTTATTACTATTGTTAATACGTCCCATAAGGATATATAAGGCTATTCTGATAAGAAGCGGTATAACGTAAGGTGCTTGACTCGTCTTTTAAGCCGTCAGAGTCTAATTTTACTTCAAACCATACATTTTCTGTGTTTGTAGAAAAAACACTGCCTAAATCAGGATATCTTGTCCTGCTCCAAGACCCTCCTGATTTAAACGGATAGTATCTATTAGCAGTGCCTATTGCTGGCGTTGATGTGGTATTATATACATTTATAAGGCTTGAGTCAACATAAAAAGTCCTAACATATTCGCCAAATGGTACTTCCGAATATACAGTATGAACAGGGCCACTAGGAAGAGAAGTGTCCCCAACGTTGGTTAATGTGGTATATCCGTTGCCTCCAACTGTATATAGATCATATTCGTGTACTTCTTGCGACTGGTTGAAGCCAGAGTAATGTAAGTCACTTAAAGCGGGAGTAAAATACCATACAACTGGATCCTGTGAACCGCTAGAGCTCACACTTGCATTAACATCTACTATAAATACATATTCGCCAGGGGTTCCGTGCGCTGTCGCGCTGAAAGACGGACTTCTTGAATCACTTGAATCATTTTTAAAGGTATATCCAGAAGCCGCAGTGGTATTATTTATATCGTTCACTGCAACCCAAGCGTCTGTTGGCGTGGCTCTATAAAATGTAGTAAAGTAAAAATTTGCTTTAACTGGAGTATTAAACGGACCCATGTTGTCGTGTTCTACCATGTGCTCTATTCCAAATACAAGCTCTCCCTCTGTTAAGGTATTTCCTAATTTTTCTGGCGTATTATCAAAGTCAGTTTTTGCAGTTCCGTTATCACTACCAAAAGAAACAGAAGGCATATCACCTGAAGTTAAAGTGTTATTTGAGGCATAATAGGCATATACATACCCCTTACTGTCTCCGTAACCTAAATAGTCACCTTCTTGAACTCCCTGCCCCTCGCCAGAGCTACTTCGTGGCCACGCTTTTACTATGCTGATTGATTTAGTAGTGCAAATACTACCAGGATCTAAAACACCGTTATCAGCTGCATCACAAAGTTCAATAACAAGAGGATACGTACCGATAGAAGCGCTTGTTCCAGCAGAAGTCAAACTTAGTATACCTGTGTTTTGATTTAATGCAAAGTACCCATTTCCATTACCTGAATTAATCTTCCATCTAAAACCAACAGTATCATTAGCTGCATCTACAGATCCATTTACAGCAGCGTTTGAAGTATCTTTAAAATCATGTATTGTTTGACCTGTAGTAAAAGTATAGTCAAAATAGTAATACGGAGGTGTTGGAACTACAAAGCTTGGAGTTATATTAGTCAAACTGCCTTCAAAAGGAAGTGTAACAGAGCTCCAAGAAGAACTAGGGCTAGGATCTGTGATTTCTATTTCAAAAGTAAATACATCTTCATCAAAACTACCATTCTCGTATACAAATGGACGTAAATGTTGTACGTAATATGCATTGGGTTGAATTGCTGTTGAAGGAGTTTGACTTACCTCAAAATCATTAGTAACATTTTGCCCAAGTCCATTTGTAACAGTATAACCACCTAGTACAGTACTTTGCATTTCACCTCCAGTGTTATTTAATGGGTAAAAGTCTCCTGTTAATCTTGTATTTCCAACTTGTCCTTTTTCTGGATTGCTTTCAAGAAAATCAAAGTTAGTATCCTGCAAAGACACTGGACCATCATAACCTACATTAACATCCCAATTTAAATCAGAAATAAGTCCTGTTGAAGCTGTTTCCCAGTAAATATCTAAATTAGATATAAAAGGTTCTGTTTCGTAAACAGCAAGTTGAAATCTATTTGTTGGCACGGGGGAACTACCGTTTTGAAAAGCATTTACAGGTAATCCAAATTGTTCTTCTGTTGAAATTCTAGCTACGATTGGGTTAGATTCGTATTGAAAAACTACTGCGCTCTTTGTAAGGCCATTTAGTATGTCGTTTGTGTTTCCTATTGACGTAGAAATATCAGAAGATCTAAATGGATAAAATTGAGTATTACTAAAAAAATTGGTAAAAGCTGAACCTATTGGTTTAACACGTCCAAAAAGTTTAACACTACTTCTATATTGTTTTTGGTCTGGTCCAACTTCTGCTAAATCTCTTGGTACTTTATTTATGTTATCGTTTATAAGCGTTATATAGGTCACTGAACTATCTGTGTCTGTAGAATCAGGAATCAAATCACCACTTGCAACCGCACTAGGGAGATACACATTGTAATACTCTTGCTCTGTTTGTTTAACAACAATTTTGTAAGAATACCATCCTAATGTATTTATGGTGTAACTAAACTTAGTGTCTATCGGGTTTACAGTCTCTGCCGCATATAAATCGTTGACTCTACCGGATGTAGTAACTTCATAGACATTACCACCAGTGTTATTAACATTAGTAACCTCTACGTAGTCTAATGTGTCACCTCTTAAATATTCACCTTCTGAAGGTATATTTATATTTCCAGTAGGATTTATCTCAAATGTATATGTAGAATCTGTTATTATAGTAGTGCTAGAGGCTAATAGGTCAAACCTTCCTGCTTCTTGTGCGTATAATCCAGGAGCGCTATTTTCTGTTTTTGTAGATGTTATCGGCGTGTTAACTGCCATCACTAAGGAACTACCAGGCCAATCAATCACACCGTCAGGCATATCACCAGCGTCAACATTACCAGAACCGCTTGGCTCATCTTGTATATATTCGTTATATATAGTAGATCCAGCAAAAAACACACCAGCTATGTCAACACCATTCCCTTGACCTGAAGATAATATAACATCAGATTGTCTTCCAAATTTGTCTGATAAAACAATACCAACTTGATAATTTCTATTTTGCTTAACTGTATGATTTGGATATTCTGCAAAGTTAGTATAGTTACCTAGAGAAAGCTTAGTCTGTACATTAATATTGTAATTTATAGATCTAGGAGGAGTATGTTTTGTTTGATAATTACTATAAACAACTCTATTAGCAATTATTTCTTGCCCCATTGCTTTAACTGGCACTTTATCATATACTCTAGTAGTTTGATCTTCCGGAAGCGTTCTAATTGGTTTTGTAGATTGATAGTTGTATATGTAGAAATTATTATCCCCAGTTACACCGTCTAGTAATATTGAGTCAACTACCTTTACGGTTGTTTGATCAGATTCTTTATATAGTATATCAATTTCTTTAAGCTTATAAGAACTAACGACGTTACCAATAGTGTCTGGAAGAGGTATAATTAGCTCTATATTATTTACATTATTTTCAAACCAATTAACGATTGTACTTTCAACAGCACTATCTTCTTGACCTTTAATGAAGTAACCTTTTTGTTTTGGTATAAAAGCTATCTGCGTGAAAGGAGAGATAATAGAATACTCGTTATCTTCAAACTTAAACCTATATGCAAATCTAACAAACTTTTCTTCTAAGTAATCAGGATCACCAGGCCAAGTACTAACGCTTGATTTGTCAGTCATCGTTGAGGTTATAAAATAAATAGTATCCGTAGCGGTAATAGCTGTTGCTGGCGCATCTGAAATAGTAACAGTGGTTCGTCCTGGGATTGTTGATGCCACCGAGCTAACTACTGTTATATATTCGTTTGGCCCTATTGTAGTTGATCCACTTAAATCTGATC
>Ga0222716_10001845_pt1 | contig 17463 bp, 26 predicted proteins | sample C33_13DmetaG_FD_165044 | JGI IMG/M metagenome (GOLD analysis project Ga0222716, IMG submission 165044) | Estuarine water microbial communities from San Francisco Bay, California, United States - C33_13D | ecosystem: Environmental > Aquatic > Marine > Unclassified | place: USA: California... | reverse complement strand
CGCTCTACCATTGCCGAACAGTCTTCTGTCGAAAATCCGTTTGGCGGCACAGACGGCGTTTATTTAAATCTAGAAACTTCAGTTGGTGGTGCTAGTTACATTTATTTGTTTAGCAGCACTAACTGGCTGCAGTATGTGACCGAAGGTAAGCAGTACACTCTGTCTATATATGCCAAGCAGTTTAATGGCCAGAAGGTAACTTTACGTTCTCCCAACGATGACTTCAGACCGGCTACTTTTAACTTAGACACAGTGTCAATCGAAAACCAAGATAGTTTGCTGGATAACGCGACTATTGAGGATGTCGGCAATGGTTGGTTTAGATGCTCGATTGTAGACACCATATCAACCTTTAACTCAAGCAACTGGATTGTTGCTTACCTAGAGAATGATTTTGATTCACCAGATTATGGCCTGTATTACTATGGCTTACAGCTAGAGGTCGGCAGCACGGCCAGCGCCTACCACCGCACTACGGGTGCGCCTTACTACGGCGAGGGAGCCACGCCGAAGGGGCTGCTGATTGAGGAAGCGCGGACTAATCTTGTTGAGTATAGTGAAGAGTTCGACAATGCAGATTGGTCGAAAATCGACGGAACAGTTTCAGCAAACCAAGTCATTGCGCCTGACGGCACTTTAAGTGCGGATGAGTTTATCTATAACAGTGGTGAATCAGGCGCAAGATTAGTTGAATCATTTACATCTGTGTCTCAAAACACAGACCATACATTAAGTTGCTTCATCAAAAACAACGGATTAGATGATTCATCTATACGGTTTTTTTCAACAGAAACTGGCTTCATCCAAACGGAATTTGATTTAACAACCGGAACAATAACATCTACTACAGCCGGAGCAAGTAGCTCTATAACAGATTATGGAAATGGCTGGTTTCGGGTAACTTTGACATTTGACACTGGGTCTGCTGCAACCAGTGAGCAAATACAAATTTGCAGAAATTCTTCAGTGACTGGTGATGGCACGAAAAGCTTTTACGTCTGGGGTGCGCAGCTAGAAGAAGGCTCCTTCCCCACATCCTACATCAAGACCACCGGCAGCACTGCCACCCGCAACGCCGACGTAGCGACGATGGGTCCGACTGTTGCGCCGCTGAAGACGACTGGCCCTGAACTAATAACCAATGGCGGGGCAGAGACTGGCGATATAACCGGGTGGACTACAAGCGGGACAGCTACCCTTACAGCGCAGACATCAAATGCGCCGTTTGGTGATTATGCTTTCCTGTTTACTGCTGGCGGCACTGACGGCGACAAAGCCACGCAGACCATCACAACTGAAGTTGGCAAGCGCTACCAGATTAACTTTTACGGCAATCACAATTCTGGTGACGGCGCTAACATTGAGATTGAGGGCGTGCTTGAGTTTCCCGATGCTCCAACTTTGAATAGCGGTCATGTTGGGTGGCAGGAGCGAACCGCTTACTTTACTGCCACCTCGACATCTCATGTCATTGCGTTCCGAGAGCGTGGCGCAAACAACAATGCTTCAATCTACGTTGATGCGCTTTCAGTGAAGGAGGTGCAAGGCGGCACTGAGCTTGTGACCAACGGCACGTTTGATACTGACACAAGCGGGTGGCAAGATGGCGTTGCACTTGGAAGCTCCGCTTCTTCAGAAAGTGGTGTGTTTCGTATTACTGGTACTGCGGCTGGCGTTGGGGCAAAAATTGTTTACCAGCAACTTTCTGACCTTGTTATTGGTCGTCGTTATAGAGCTTCTATGTTGTTTGTTGGTACATCTCAAACAGGAAGAGGTGTGCGTTTAAGACTAAGAAGCGCAAATGGAGTCACTCTGATTGAAGATGTGGTCACGACAACCCCAAGCACAACAATAACATTTGATTTTACAGCAACCGAAACAAACCACAGGTTATACATTCGATGGGACGGTAACTCTGAAACGACTACAAGCGATTATGTTGAAGTTGACAACGTAAGCGTCCGCGAACTGTACCCATTCGAGCAGTACAACCCCGCAGAGGGGACGGTGGTGTGCGAGTTTGAGCGTATTGGTAACACTGCTTTTGATATGATTTGGAGGCTTGAGAGCATACTTGACCAAGACTTTATGTCTGTCACAACCCTCAACGATGTTTCAGTTTATTTTGTCAATAAGGAGAGCAATGTAGTCGACTTAACTTTTAACTCTATTGGCTCTGCCATTGGCGAAACCAATCTTACTGCGTACACCTATCAGCAAAACAACTACCACATTTCATCTGCCACTGAAGGCGTTCTTGAAGAGTCTTTTGAGGACACATCAATAACCGTCCCTGCCATAGACGCGCTTGGGATAGGATGCAAGCCAAAGGATGAATCAGCCACCGGAAACTGCTTTATCAAACGCCTGACCTACTACCCCTATCGCCTCAATGATGATGTCTGCGACAGCAAGGTAACAAGCTAATGACTGACGAGATTGAAGACACCCCGCCGCCTCAGACCGATTGGTACATCAAGGTAGCCGACAGGGCCGCTTTGATTACCGCACTGAAAGGCCCCAGCGAAAGCCGAGACACCTATGACGATGACGGCAATGTCACCGGCAGCGAGACGGTGTATCCGCACAGCATCATCACACAGGATGAGGATGACAATGATGTCATTCGTGCCACAAGCTGGGTGCGGGTTGATGAGATTGGCAGCATCTATGCGCCGACTGGCAAGACGCTCACCGATGATGATGGCAACGAGTACCCTGAGATGGCGGCTGTGGCTGGTTACCACGCCAATCTGCGTAAGCTGAGTGACAAGGCCGACACGCTCATACAGCATTTGGAGGATGGCGGCGACACGATTACACCACCTGCCACACCAGCGAGGGGATTTGCGTGATACAATTCGGCGAATGGCTGCCCGATCAAGCTGACATCATGAACTCTGGCGTGACTGTCGCGACTAACGTCATGCCAGCGGCGGCTGGGTATCACTCGATGAACAGCTTCGTCGAATACTCAAACCCGGCTGACGGAACCATTCGCGGCATATTTGCGGCGAAGGACAGTTCCAACAACACAAAGCTGTTCGCGGGTGACGACGCAAAGCTATACCTGCACAACACGTCCACGAACAATCTCGACGACATTAAGAAGGTCGGCGGGTACGACCTGACCGGCGGTGAGCGCTGGAGGTTTATTCAGTTCGGCGATTACGTTATCGCCGCAGGCGGTATCGGCGAGGAACTTCAGTATTTTGAACTTGGCACCAGTTCTGCATTTGCTGACCTCGCCGGTTCTCCGCCAAAGGCTGACTTCATTGCGGCGGTGCGCGACTTCGTGTGGGTTGCCAACGTGGACAGCGGGACGGGCCGCATACCGTATCGCTGCCAGTGGTCAGGCTTCAACGACGTTGACGGTTGGACCGTCGGCAGCGATCAGTCAGACTTCCAAGACCTGCCCGACAGTGGCGAGATCACCGGCTTGGTCGGGGGCGAATACGCGACGGTCTTGACCGAGCGCGCCATCTTCCGCGCCACCTACACTGGTCCGCCGCTGATCTGGCAGTTCGACAAGGTTGTGTCCGAGCGCGGGTGTAACTTCAGGAACTCGGTGTGCAACGCCGGGAACCTTGTGTTTTTCCTGTCGTCAGATGGCTTCTATGCGTTCGACGGCCAGCGCATCTCGCCAATTGGAAGCGAGCGCGTGAACGAGTTCTTCATAGAAGATTTCGACAGTAACTACGCCGACCGCATGTCTGCGGCGGTTGACCCGCTAAACGAAGTGGCGATGTGGTCTTACACGTCCACGTCCTCGCCGTCTGGCCAGCCCGATAAAATCCTGATCTACAACTACACGCTGAACAAGTGGTCGCTGGCAGAGGTTGAGGCCGACCTGCTTTCGCCAATGTTTTCGGCTGGCTACACAGTTGACGCCCTCGATAGCCTTTCGGCAACGGTTGACGGCCTCAGCATCCAGCTAGACAGCCGCTTTTACAAGGGCGGGCAATACTTCTTCGGCGGCGCATACGGCGACAAGATTTACACCTTCACTGGCGCGCCACTAGCCGCGACGATTGAGACGGCGGAGGCTCCGATCTCGACCGGCAAGCACTCGATTGTGACGCGCGTCTACCCCTATTACGAGGACGGCAGCGTGACGCTGGCGGTTGGCACGCGGGACAAGCAGTCCGACACGCCCACATTCACCAGCGCAATCGCGCCGAACGACGGCGACTTTGCGCCGTTCAGGGCGCAGGGCCGATATCACAGGGCGCGCATGTCCCTGTCAGGGGCGTGGAGCAAGGCGCTGGGGATTGACGTTGAGGCGAGGGATATCGGCAGACGATGACGATTGAGCAGCGCACCACAAATTTCCGCATTTTGAACCCGATCACCGCGACAACGCGCGAGATCGCCGAGGTTCTGAACCGCACAATCAACGGCGGCCTGAACAGCGTCGGGTATGTGACGCTCCCGTCTAACACGACGCAGACCACCGTCGATGACCCGCGCTACTCTGTGTCGTCGCTGGTGTTTTTCACGGGTGTGGATCACGACCCGTGGCATCATAATCCGTACATCGACAGCACCAGCGTCGACGGCACGATGGTGATCAACCACGACAATCAGGGACACGATGCACCATTCGCCTACCTTATTATCGGGTGACGACCGTATGGAAGAGCATTGGCAGCGCTGTCGGCGCTACATCGAGGACGCGCTGGAGTATGCGGGCGGGTCACACACAATCGACGACGTTTGGGAAGCCGTCTGCGAAGGCAAGGCCCAGTTCTTTCCGCTGGATAAGTCTGCTATAGTGACGGAAGTGGTTGACTACCCGCAGAAGGCGATGTGCCGTATTTGGCTTGCGGGCGGAGACCTAGACGAGTTGATGGAAGCGGAAGCTGCAATCGCCGCGTGGGCCAAAACGCTAGATTGCAGCGGGATGGAGATCATCGGGCGCAGGGGTTGGTCTCGACAACTTAAAGACTACCGGCAGACGGCGGTGGTATTGATGAAGGATTTCAGCGATGAGTAAAGGCGGCGGAACCACAAGGCAGGTCACGCAGACCATTACGGACCCGACCACGGCTCCGTTCAAGGAGTTCGGGCTGGCTGAGGCGAAACGCCTCTACGGCGAAGGCCCGATGCAATACTACCCCGGCCAGACGGTTGTGGGCTTCTCACCTGAAACTGAAATGGCTCTGTCTGGCCTTCGCCAGCAAGCTATCACCGGCTCGCCGTTTATCGGCGCAGTTCAAGACGTGGTGATGCAGAACCTGATGGGAACAAACCCGCTTCAGGCTGCCGCGTTCCGCCCCGCCGTCGAGCAAGTCGAGGCGCAGTTCGGCAAGGCCGGGCGCTACGGCTCTGGCTATCAGCAGGGCGCGGTTGCCTCAGCGCTTGCGCCGATGGCGTACCGCGCGCAGCAGGAGGCCATCGCCCAAGTGCCTGCGGCGCGCCAGTTCGGCTTCGCCGACCTTGAGGCGCTGGCCGGTGTTGGCGCTGCCCGCGAGGCGCAGGAGCAGGCAGAACTTTCGGCTGACATCGAGAAGTTCCAGTTCGAGCAGCAGGCACCGCAGGCGGCGCTTGCGAACTATCTCGCGTCGGTTCAGGGCGGCCAGCTTGGCCAGCAGCAGATCACGCCGTACTACAGCAATCCGCTGGCGAGTGGCCTGTCGGGCGCACTTGGCGGCGCAATGTTGGCTGGGCAGGTGAAGGGCTTCGATCCGCTATACGGTGGACTTCTCGGCGGCCTTGCTGGCTTTACAGGAGCGTAAGATGGCTAGACCCGGACAGATTGCTTTTATGCCGCCAGAGATGGCGCGGCGCTTGTTCTTGCAGAGAGCGCAGCCAGCAGCGCCAACAGCACAAATTGCGTCTCCTGCCATCCCAAGGTACGGGCAGGGGCCGAGGGCGGGCCAACCAATGCCGCCATATATGGGTCCGGCACAACTTGCCGCCGCTGCCGCTCAGGCCCGCACCCCGACGCGCCTCCCTATGCCGATGGAGCAAGCCGCGATGCGTGCGGCGCAGATGCCCGGCGCGATGCCAGCAGCACCGACTATCGGTCAGCGCCTTGGCACGGCCTTCCGCCAGCCCCTGACTTCACCCACGGGTATGGGCATCATGTCCGCCGCCCTGACCGGGCTTGAGCAGGCTGGCCCGCAACCCGTGCCGACCTCTACCGGGCAGATACTGGCGCGGATGGGCGCGGCTGGCTTGCAGGCTTATGGCAGCGCGCAGGCTGCGGAGCGTGAGAGCGCTGCCGCGCAAAGAAAAGAGCAGCGCGAGATTGCTGCTGCGACAAAGCCCAAATTTCAAGTTGTAGGCGACCGCCTGTTCAAGATTATGCCGGACGGTCGGTATGAGGATATCACCGGGGATGAAGGACCAAAGGCTCCGAAGATCAAGTCTGAGGGCGATAGATATTATTATGACGACAGGGTCATCAAGACTTTGATCGCTGATGACGGCAGCGTTTACGAGGCCGGGAATATTCAGGCCGGACCTCTAGACATGAAGAAGGCAACGCTTGTCGATCCATTTACCACAATGGATATGAAGGGTGTGCAAAAGTACAAAGAAGACAATATCCGCGCCCCGCAAAAAACGCTTCAGATTATCGACAGGCTTGCGTCTCAAATTGAGAAAGGGCCGTCTGGATTTGCGGAAAGAACCAAGGCGTCTATATCTGCCAAGATAAAAAAGCTCACTCAAGAAAACCCTGAATTTACTGAAGAAGAGCTTTCTCTCGCATTGCAGCAGGGGACGCTCACTCAGCTTGTGGGTGCGGCTCGCCTTGAGCTTTTCGGGCCGGGCGTTATGACCGAGTTCGAGCAAGCGATGGCTCGCGAGATTTTGGCTGGCAACTTCGACAACCTTACAGTTCAAGAGGCTGTCAACCGCCTCTACCAGTTCCGCGAGAGTTTCCTGCCAAATTATTTGGACTCGATTGAGTTTTACAACAACCAGCCGATTGTCAGGTCTGGCAAGATGCAGGTAAAGCCGACGACCTCAGGGTTTAACTGGGATAGGTACACAGGCGGCACAAGCGCGGCGGCGGCTCCATCTGCAAACGCAACGCCGGGCGGAAACACTTGGTCGAGGGTTAACTGATGGCAAAAATTGAAGTGAATGGCGTCCTGAAGCTCGACGTTGACGAGAATTTTTTCAAGCTGTCGCCCAAGGACCAGCAAGAGTTCGTCGATCAGGCCGTCATACAGGACGCAATTACCGGGACAGGCCGAGCCTTTATGTCCGGCATGCTGTTCAGCTTCAGGGATGAGGTTGTTGCCGCCCTCTCCGAACCTGCATCTTTTGTTGGCGGGTTTATGGACGAGGAGGCTGGCGAGGAATACAGGCGCGAGCTTACGCGCCAAAGAATTTTGGAAAGTGGCTTTCGTCAGCAGTACCCAGTTACATCAACATTGGCGGAGCTAGGTGGCGGCATTTTGGCCCCCGGCGCCGCGCTTGGTGTGGCGGCACGCGGCGCGACAATGGGTGGCAAGTTACTCCGCACTGTGGGGGCAGGCGCTGGACTTGGCGCAGTTTCTGGCGCTGGTGCCGGTGAAGATTTGGAGAGCCGCATAGGTCAAGCTGGGACCGGCGCAGTGGTTGGTGGATTGGCAGCGCCAGTCGCTGCCGCGACGTTCCCAGTGGTCGGGGCTATCGCGGCTCCAGCAGTCAGGACTGTTGGCCGCCTTGCTGAGGCTGGCGTGGTGGAGCCTAGCGTCAGAGCAGCGAGGATGGTGGCTCGCCGCCTCAAAGAGGCAGGCGTGACCAGCGATGCCCTTGAGGCGCTGAAGCGCGAGCCTAAGCCGATGGCGCTCGCCGACATTAGCAGCAAGGGAGTTCAGTCTCTTGCGCGCCTTGTGGCGCAGTCTCCGGGCAAAGGTGCAGAACTTGCGGAGAGCCTGAATGTGCGTCAGTTTGGCGACGAGGCTATTGACGGCGCTGCGAAGCGCATCGAGCAAGACCTCATTCAAGCTGGCATCCCTCGGCAGACTGCGCTTGAGGCGCAGGCCGGGATCAACATCATTAAAGGTGCAAGGTCGTCTGAGCTTTATGACAAGTCCAACGCCTTTAAGGTTACAAATGAGCTTCGCGCAAAGCTCAAGCCACTTTTCTCTCGCCCCTCTATGAAGGGCATTATTGCCGAGGCACGGAACTTGGCAAAAGAAGAGGGCGAAAATTTCAGAGGGGGCGTGCTGGCAAACATTGACATGCGCGGCCTTGACTATGTGCAGCGTATTCTGCGGCGCAAGCAGCAGTCGTTGTTTAATCCCGCAAGCGCATCACGCGACCCAGTTATGGGCGGCGCTGTTAAGTCAACTCGCGACGAGATGGTAAAAATACTTGACGAGGCAAACCCTGACTTTAAGACGGCTCGCTCTGTTTACGCAGATGCGTCGGCCCGGCAGGAGGCGCTTGAGATTGGGAGACGCTTTAAGACAATGCGTAGTGAGGGGGAAATTGAGGACGCGATCAAGGACTTTGGAGAAGACGAGCTTCACAATTTCCGCGTCGGTATGGCCCAAACAATCCGAGACGATATTGCTAGAGCGAGGGATGGTGCAGACTTTGCCAGCAGAATAGCGGGGAACAGACAGCAGATTACGCAGATGAAAGAGGCTTTCCCGCCAGAGGCGATGGCACCCATTGAAGAGGCGCTTCAGAAAGAAAGCCAGATGGCCGCAACGCGGACACGCACTTTAGGTGGGTCGCAAACATTCCAGACGAGCGCTGAAGCTGGACGCGCCGCGCAAGAAGATTTAAGCATGATGCGGCGCACGGTTGAGGGGCTTCGCCAAGGTGGCCTAACCGGCGCTGTCGCTGGTGGACTTGGCCCCATAGCGGAGCGCGCGGTTCTTGCTGTAGGCCCACGCACAAACAGAGAGCTTGGCAGGCTTCTGTTTGCCACCGATCCGGCAGAGAGAGCCGCAGCGATCACTCGCGTTCAACAGGCTCGCGGCGCGGGCCGCACTTCTGCCGCAGCGCCTATTCTGCCGCCTCAGCAGCCGCCTGCCCCCGGCCTAATGAGCCGCGCGCTCAGGGAGACGCCCGGAACAATCGGGCGCGGTCTGCTATTCTCGGCGGCGGACATGATAGGTGGAGAGCTTTCGCCAGTGACACCAGCTCAGGCGGGCATGCTCCCCGGCGTGGGAGAGGCTCGCATCCCTGAGCCGGGCATCCAGTACGAGACGCGGCGCGACCGCTTTGGCCGACCGATCACTTACGCGATTACTGGCGGCGGAACCGGCATGACGCGCGTCACCCCGTAGTGCCATAACCCACGCGCCGTGATAAACTGAGCGCAGCAACGAAGGAAAACACAAATGGGCGCAGGCGACAGCATCCGCGAATATAACAAGACCGCAGCGAGCAACACGTCGGTCGGCGGCATCAACCTCAGCGAAGGGGTAATGGTCCCTTCTGATTTGAACAACTCGCACCGGGAAGTCATGAGTCACCTTGCCGCCTTCGCCGATGGAACTGACGGCATCGACGTACTGTCGCTGGTGGATGACGACGCAAGCGCCGCAATCAAATTTCAGGCACCTGCGACGGTCACGACGACCACCACGTTCACGCTGCCCGACGGTGACGGGTCGGCCAACAGCTTCCTGAAGACGGACGGCTCTGCGACGCTGGAGTGGGGTCAGATCGCCTCACAGTCAGCCGCTGAGGCGGGTACAGACAACGAGCAGATGATGACGCCACTGCGGACCGCACAGGCCATCACGGCGCAGTCTAAGGGTCTTATCGACTACGCGATATACACAGCGGACGGAAGCTACGCCGTACCCGCTGGGACAAAGAAGCTGGTCATCAAGGCATCAGGCGGTGGCGGTGGTGGTGGTGGCCGCAGGCCGGGCGACTACGCGGTCCAGAATGGTTCGAGTGGCGGCGACACCACAGTCACTCAGGCCACCCTCAGCGTCGCCATTACAGCCAAAGGCGGCACAGGCGGTCGGGGGGGAACAGACCCAACGGGCGGAAAGTTCCAGACGGGCAGCAGTGGCGGCACAACATTGAACGGCGGCGGATCTGTGGGCGGAAGCAGCGGCGGCCACATAGGAAGCATTGGCGGCGGCACAGTGGGCGGCCCCGGCTCTCTGGTTGTGGCAGAGCTTGATGACCCCACCGAGGAGACCATCACATTCACGGTTGGCTCTGGCGGCGCTGCTGGAAACACTACATATATGGGCGCTGGTGCCGGTGGCTATGTCGAGTTCTGGGTGTTTGGCTAATGGAAATGGCCAGCCTCATCGACCTGCTAATCGGCCTCGTCATCGCTGGCGGGGCTTGGTTCATCGGCGGCATAGCGCGTGAGCAAAAGCGTATCGACATCCTGCTGAACAGGACACGGGAGGACTACGCCACCAAGGGCGAATTGCGCGACGACAGGCAGAACGTGATGGACGCGCTGAACCGTCTCGACGCGAAGCTGGACAAGCTGATGAGCCGCGGCTGATGTGGAGGCGACCGTCGCGTTTGTGCTTTACGTCTTCCTCGGCGCTGGCGAAGACCGCCGCAAGGTCAGTGAAGATTTAGCCTTTCGGGATTTGACGGAGTGCGTGTGGTACGCCCAGACGCTGACGAAACAATCGGGAAGGGGCCAGATCACGGCATACTGCTTGCCGAAGATGGTGCCGCCAACACGGAAGGTGTATTGATGATCGCGATGCCGATGATTGACCTCATACAGGTCGGGCTGTTGATGGCGATCCTCGTCTTGATGACGAGGCGCTGATGCTTGCGGAAATCGCCGCAGCCAATGCGGCCTTCGGAATTCTGAAAACTGCCATCTCGAATGGCAAGGAGATCGCTGACGCCGCGTCGGCGGTCGCGTCGTTTGTTGGCGCAAAGGAAAAGCTGGAGAAGAAGGCCGACAAGAATGGCAGCGGGTCGGATCTGGAGGCGTTCCTTGCGCTGGAAAAGATCAAGCAGCAAGAGCAGGCTCTGAAGGAATTGATGATCTGGCAGGGCAGACCGGGCCTCTGGAAGGACTGGCAAAAATTCCAAGCCGACGCGCGCGTGGCTAGGCGGCAGTCCGAAGCTGCCGCCGCAGCCAAGCGCAAGAAGATCGTCGAGGCTACGATCATCGCCGCATTTGCACTCTGCTGCCTTGCTGTATTAGGATCACTCATCGCTCTTGTTCTACATGCTCAGGGTAGACTGTGACAGGATCGGCGACCACGACCGGGCTTCAGGGTGAATACCTGACGGCGGCGGCGATATTGGGATTGGGTTGGCGCGTTTCCCCGGCGCAGCAGGACAGCGTTGACCTCGTGGCGTGGAATGGCGACGGCGTGTTCATGCGCGTGCAGGTGAAGTCGTCGCAGCTTCGCTTCGAGAAGCACCACCGCCCGTGCTATCAATTCCAGAACGGGGCCGGGCGGATCAAGAAGACGCTGCCGTCGCTCGACAAGTTCGACATCCTCGCGCACTGCGCCATCGACGCGAGGAAGGTACACTTTCAGGCGGCGTGCTGCGTGAACCAGTATTCGCAGCGCAGGCCGCCAAGCTGGTTCGAGACGCCGGATCTGGAGTGCGACAGCTGGGAGCGCGCATATCAAATAATTATGGAGACGCGGAATGGATAAACTTATTGAGATGATAAAGCACCACGAGGGCGTGGTGCCGCACGCATACACGGACAGCCGTGGGTATCTCACCATCGGCGTGGGGCGGCTCATCGACGAGAAGCTGGGCGGCGGCCTGTCCGACGACGAAATCGACTACCTTCTGGCGAACGATCTGAAGAGGTGTAAGGCAGAGGCTGACACCTACCCGTGGTTTGCTGGCCTCTCAGAGCCGCGTCAGGCGGTTGTGGTCTCGATGCTGTTCAATCTAGGCAAGCCACGCTGGGACGGCTTCAAGAAGGCTCAGGCGGCGATTGAGGCGGGTGATATGGGCGAGGCCGCGTCGCAGATGCTCGACAGCAAGTGGGCGGCGCAGACTGGCAAGCGCGCCGAGGATATGGCCGCGATGATGGTAAGTGGAGAGTGGATGGATGGCTGAGCTAACAATGGAGCGTATCCTGAAGTGGAAGCTGCTTCCGCGCCTGATGATGCTGATGTTTGCGCTGATGGCGTGGAACGTCTGCGACTGGTTCATGAGCCTTGGGCCTGACGCGACGACGCAGCAGACCGCTTTCGTGTCAACCATTGTCGGCGCCTCCACAGGGGCGTTCGCCGTGTGGATGGGACACGAGAGCAAATGAAGTGGCTGCTGCTGATGGTTATCGCTGAGGTGAATGGCGAGATTACCGTCCACGTCCTGAGCGACCACGACACTATGGCTGGCTGTCACGTCGCAGGCACCCGAACCCTATGGGAGGAGCGCCAAGCAAACCGGGAGCTTCTCTGCTTCCCGACAGACATAGATATTGAGGTGATGGAATGATACAGGCATTGATCCCCGCAGTGTCCGGCATCCTCGACAAGTTCATCGAGGACAAGGACCAGCGCGCCAAGCTGGCGCACGATCTTGCGACGATGGCCGAGCGCCACGCGCAGGAGCAGATACTCGCGCAGATCGAGGTGCTGAAGGCCGACGCAAAGGGCAACTGGTTTCAGGCGTCGTGGCGTCCGCTGATCGGGTGGATATGCGGCCTGAGCCTCGGCATCAACTATATGGTCAGCCCTATCGCCGCAGGCTTTGGCGTCGTGATCCCGCAGGCGGACATGAGCGTGATGATGCCGCTCCTGTTCGGCATGCTTGGTATCGCCGGGATGCGGTCATACGACAAGTCGAAGAAGACCGACACGAAATAAAAAAAGACCCGACGGTTTCAAGCCGCCGGGTCAGTCTCAGGAGGAACGCGGGCATAACGCCGCCCGCAGGCGATTAGTCAAAAGGATCGTAACTCTCGGCGGCCTCCTCGTCAACATCGCCCGACCCATTGCAGAAACGGCACTCCATCTCCTTCTCGTCGATGTAGCCACCGCGCCAGTCTCCCGGCGCGGCGACCTTCACCTCGTACCACGCGACGCCTTTCCCGTCGCACTCAGGGCAGGTGGTCATGCTGCCACCTTCGGGCGGCTGATAACGGTCTGCTTTGTGCCTTTGTAAAGGGTGTGTTCCTTCACGGTGCCTTTCACCTTGAAGCTGTCATCCTTCTGGCCGAGGCAAGCTGAACCCTTATAGGCGATCACGTTGTTGTCGGCGTCGCGCATGACGTTAATCCACGTTGTGCCGTAGAAGCCATCGAAGCCCATAACAAAAACAAGCGTCACGTCGAACTCGATGCGGTCACCGACCTCGCCGACATAGCCGCTGGCAGCATTGGAGCGCAGACGCTCGATCTGACGCAGGCCGTGACGGACGCGCCCCTTCATGCTGTGCAGCGCGGCAATCTCGGAGTTCACCAGCGCACGGGCAGCGTCGTTCTCCATCTGCTTGGCGATGCGGCGAAGCTGCGCGGCGTTCTGCTTTTCGTCGTACAGGCGGAAGCGCAGATACCTGTCGCCGTGACACTTGAAGCACCGACCGTCGCAGTTGTGCGCGAAATAGGGGATGACGCCGTGGCCGTCGCACCTGTAGCAAGGCTCGAAGCCGTAGGGCTTGCCCTCGTCGATGATGTGGCGGCCAGTATAAGGCGTATCTGAGGCGAAGCGGAAAAGGGTCATTACAGTCATCTCTATCTCCCTTGATGAATGTCCTACTAATGTTCTACTAAATCCTGTCACCCCTGTAAACAAAAAAAGAAGAGGGCCGAAACCCCCTCCTCTACAGCAGTTCAATCGCCCGGTGGCTGTACTTGCCGTGCTTGATCGCGCCGCGCTTCGCAAGCTGCGAGATCAGCGCGTGGGCCGCCGTTTGGGATCTGCCCGTAGCCTCGGCCACCTCCCGCACGCTCGGCGCGTATCCGTAGCGCCGGATGTGCCGCGATATGTACGCAAGCACCGTGGCCTGCTTCTCGGTGAGTGATACCATCACTTCCTCCTGTCTTCCGTCACCTGCATCCACGGTCGGGAGCCGTTCTCGATCTGCGTGAAGATCGTCTTCTCCGGCCCCTCGAATATGCCAGCGCCGTCATCATTCTGCTCGGCAGCGGTTTGCCGCCCATCGAACTCAAGCGCCGTCAGCACCCGCCACTCGACGTTCGTGACGCGGATCACATATCCGCCCTTGTTCCTGATCACCTGCATTTCATGCCTCCTTTACGGTCAGGGTTTTGGCGCGCACCTGACGCGCCGGTTTTGCCGGCGTGGCGGGCTTGGCGGGTTGCGCCTTGTAGTTACGCATCGGCCACTTGACGTAGTAGGTCGATCCGCCGACTTGCACCTGACCCTCCTCGTGGTTGCCTAGCATCTCCTTGAGCATCGTCTCCGCCTCGTCGATCTCCGCCTCAAGCGCGCGCTTCTCCTCGCGCCGGTTGACCAACACCTGCGCCCAGTGGTCAGCGTCCTCGACCCCGTTGAGGTCAAGCGCTGGCGCGCCGTCATCGACACGACCCCACGCCACGTTCGCGTCCTCAGACGACAGCGGCGGATACCAGTCGATATCACGCTTGCGCCGCTCGAAGTCATGCACCGCGTCCTCGATCTGCGCCTGCATGTCCGGGTCTTGCCGGTACAGGAATATGCGGAGTTCGGAGCCGCGATACAGGACGCACACAGCGCCCCACGATGCGTCGGTGACCATCATCTGCGCCTGTAGCTGCCACGGGCCACGGTGCGGCGCCGGCTCGTTCTCAGGCGACGCGCTGGTGTTCTTGGCCTCCAGCACGCCCAGCCCGTGCGTGTCCACCACGCCGCCCTGCGGCACATAGAGGCCGTTGGCCGGGTCGTGTTCCCAGACCAGCGTGCCGTGGCCACGCCCGTCGAGCGAACACGACAGCGGCAGGTCCGGGTGGAAGCACGGCTCGTTAATGTCCACGTTGACGTGATCGAGGTCGAGGCGGTAGGCCGCCTCGTTCAAGATTGTGGGTTCGAGCAGGTCGCCGAAGCGCATCGCCTCGTTCTGCGCGAACCGCTCCGGCGGGTTGCCGGCGGCTGCGTCGATTGCTTCGCTGAGCAATTCGTTCGGCGTCTTGTATGGCGACAGGCCCATCAGGGCGGGGATTTTGCTGGCGCTCATTGTGCCGTCGTCGGGGGTGAGTTTACCTACCAATGTCTTTCTCCTCTCGGTGGTGTGTGGTTGGGTCCGTAAAATTCTTCGGGCATGCGGTTGTGCTTGGCGCTGTTTTCGCTCCAAGTAATGACTTGCAGGTTCCACGGCACGTTAAGGCCACAGACCGTTTCTCCCTGCAACGGATAGTAGTGATCTACAGAATGAGCCGTGCCGGTTTCTTTTTTCCGGCGCATCGCCTCCCTGTAAAAGGGCACCAGTAAATTAGTGTCCAGCCATTTTGGGGTGGCCTGCCTAATCCTTTGCCTGCGAAGTTGAGTTTTTATGTTGCACTGCTCCCGATAAGCATCATCTGCCGCTCTTCTCTCTCTTTCCCGACGCCTCGCGCGCTCCCTAACTTCCGGAAGAGCGGCGTGTTCACGCCACCTTTTCTTCAGTCTCTCATGACGAGAAGGGTCTTGAGCCAGCCTTGACTTGTATTCCGCATACCTTTGCTTGAAGTAGTCAGGGTTTTCTTCAAGCGCCCGCGCGGTGCGTTCGCGCTTACGCTCGGCCTCCTGTTCATAGTTTTCCTCGGCGTAACGGGCGAGGGTTTCCCTCCTTCGGTCTGGATGATCCTCGACATACTTTTTGGCTCGCTCCTTCCCGCACTCAACGCAATGGTAGGAACTAGTAAACCTTTCGGACAAATGCCCGCGAGGGCATTTTACGCCGTCGAAATACCTTGGGAGGCCACGAGCCTTAGCGTCCTCAACAGTGACAAAGGTTATGCCGTTCTCCGCACAAAACTCCAATGTGGCGAGGCGCGCTGCCTCGATCTTATCGGCTTTCTTTTTGGCGTTCGCCGCCCTTTGCTTCGGGCCTTTCTTGGCGTGGTAGTCCTCCTTTGCACAGGCATAGCACGGGCCGCTCAAATGCCTTTCCGAACAGTGGCCGCGCTTGCAGGGCTTGCCGGTGTAATATCTTTTGAGGCCGCGCTCTCTGGCCTCCTGCGCTGTAATAATCTCCATCTCAATCTCCCTTCGATGAAGCGCCCGGCCACGACAGCCGGGCGCTTGGGTTTAGTCTTCGTCACACAAACGTGGGACGTAGAAGTCTTTGATGTCGTCCCACACCGCACCCTCCGGGTGCCACTCCAAAGTTAACTCGTGTTCAAGGGCGTCAAAGCCGCAGACCAGAACATAGTAATAATATGTGGTCTCACCCTCTGCGCTTTCCTCCACGTCGCCTGAATGGGTGTGGCTCAGGCGGCGGTCAATAATCCGAAAGTGCGGGTCGCCAAGAACCCGGAAGGGCTTGTCCAAACCATCCGCAGAGTACGGCAAATAATCAAAGATGATGTCTTTCAGTTCCATCTCACCCTCCTACGCCGCAGCTTGAAGGCGCTTGGCCTTGGGGCTTTTGCGCGGCGGGCGTTGCAGTCTGATCATCCCGTCCGCGCGCTTCTTCACCTCATAGTGGCGGTTCAGCTTGTTGATCATGTCAGTGACACTGCTTTTCGCAAAGCGAAGGCGCTCACTGATAAACTCCACGTCGAGGGGGCGCTTTGGCGTCATCTTCACAAATAGTTCGTAAAGATCGCCAACCGCCTCAGTCAGAACAATCGGTCCTTTGTGCCGAGTGATGTATTCTTCCTTGGGCAGCATGCCGTTCTTTACGATTGCCTTGACGACATCCTCCCTGACCTCTTGGACAGTGCAGAAGGACGCCTTGCGGCCTCTGGACGGACAGAGGCTGTGGCTCCAGCGGCCCGTCCTCTTGTTGCGCCATATGGTGATCGGCGTGTCGCTGCTCGACCCGGTGACCTGATACAGGTCATGAGCGTGGCATTTGATAATGAGTGGCATTTCGGTCTCCCTTTCTAGTTGCCGATGTGGACGATGAGCGCCCACCAAGTGAAGGACCGAGACGCCTCGATCCCGAAAACCCAGAGCCAGTCGATCCAGCCAAGGGTAAAGAGCAGCAGGATGGTCCCGCCGATGATGTCGTCTGCGTAGCGGCGCATGATGTGTCTCCCGGTGGGGCGGGGCCGGGCGAAGCCCGGGCCAGGCCCTTAGCTGGTTGTTTTCTTTACGTTTTCAGGCTTGTAAAAGCCGACGCCGCGAACCGCATTGTCGACTTTAATGCGCTTGTCAGTCACCTTGATGACCGTGCCTTGAACCCAACAATCCGGGTCAACCCAAGCGCAAAGAACCAGAACCTGCTCCCCGATTTCGTAATTGTTGGCCATCGGTGTCTCCCTTGCGATGTGTTCTATCAACGTCCTATTTATTGCATGATAGGATTGTGATATCAACAATTAAATCGCATCTGGCGACAACCTTTTTCACGAGGCGCAAGTGTCTGATATCGAACAACAATTACTGCGGTTGCGGGCATCGACCCGGCAGATGCTGCGCGAGGAAGTCGAACTTTCTCCGCATC
>Ga0222716_10001844_pt1 | contig 17470 bp, 16 predicted proteins | sample C33_13DmetaG_FD_165044 | JGI IMG/M metagenome (GOLD analysis project Ga0222716, IMG submission 165044) | Estuarine water microbial communities from San Francisco Bay, California, United States - C33_13D | ecosystem: Environmental > Aquatic > Marine > Unclassified | place: USA: California... | reverse complement strand
TAAAAAGGATAAGATATTTTTTATCTCATAATTTATTTTATCATTAGATTTATCATACATTGGTGCTGCTGCCTCTGCCGCTGATGCTGTTTGTGCTGCCCCTGCTGCTGCTGGTGATACAGAAGGCGCACTAGTACCAGCACCAGATTCTCTATTTTTTAAAAAGGATAAGATATTTTTTATATAAGAATTCAGTTTATCATTAGATTCATCATGCATTGGTGCTGCTGCTGCCGCTGGTGGTGATACTTGTTCTCTATTTTTTAAAAAGGATAAAATATTTTTTATATAAGAATTCAGTTTATCATTAGATTCATCATGCATTGGTGCCACCGTTTCTTCTGCTGGTGGTGATACTTGTTCTCTATTTTTTAAAAAGGATAAAATATTTTTTATCCCAGAATTTATTTTATCATTAGATTCATCTTCTTCAAAAGGTGATGAACAAAATTGATTGTATTGATTCATTTTTCCAGTGACTTCACAATATTTTTTCAAATACTTATATTCTTTACAATTTATAAAATGCTTATTATTATTCGAAAAATTACTTCCACCAATATATCTTGGTAAAAAGACTTTTTTACTAGGAAGCATACAAAGATTATCTTCATAATAGGTGGGGTTATCTTTGACTTCTACTTTTATATTCGGGTAATTTATAAAATGACTATTATAATATTCTTTTGGTAAATTATATTCTTGTTCTAAATCATATTTTGAATTCATAAATGGAGAACTATGATAATATGATTTATTTACAAAAGATTCTTCAGACATAAGAAACATATTATATTATATATATGATTATTTATTTTTACATAATATATAATGACCTTAAAAATGAATGACATTATTTATGATTTTGTAATGAATCAAAAAATAATAGTCTTCATGTGGATCTTCTTTACATTTCTTCTGTATCCTATACATCATGTTATCATTCCTAAGTATTATGGGTTGGTCATCAACTCGTTCAAAGATAAGTCCAAACAATTTATGAATTTTGTAAAATATTTGGTATTATTTTATATTTTATCGATGGGGATTGAAAGTATATTATTTTATTGTATAAAAATAATATCTCCTAATTTTGGTGAATATGCAACTACAACAATGTACAACTATATTATTGACCATTATGAGTTGAATTTTGATAATATACATAGTGGTGAAATATTATCTAAAATCACATATGTATCCACTATTTTTTTGAGTTATTTAGAAACTTTACGGACTTTATTGTTTTCTCAGTTGTTTGTATTCTTATCTACATTATACCATTATTGGTTTGTATCAAAAGAAGTATTTTTATGTTTTTTGTTTGCCATTGGAATTAATTATTTATTTGTGTTTAAGGTATTTCAAATAAAATATGATGTTGACTTATCTTTGTATGATAATCGCTCTAAATTATTTGAATATATGAATGACACTTTGCTAAATTTAGTAAGTATTTATAGTACAAACAGCGAAGAAAAAGAAAAAAAAACATTCATTGACCAAAAATATAAAAAATATAAAGACATCGAAACAAAGACATTAAATATTCATGTTGCGTCGGAAATTACTTGGAATGTGGTTTGCGTCATTATATTTATTGTATTGAATTATTTGATTTATAGTTCTTATTTGAAAAAACAAATCAATGTAGAGAAATTAGTGTCTACCTTTACATTAACCTTTTCCGTATTGAGATTTTATGAAAATTCTCCACAAATTGTGAAAAAATTATCTAAATTATATAGCGAAATAAGTGACATAGAGAATTTTTTTATCGAAATAAATAATTTGAATCAAACCGCAAAAATAGACACAAAGGAATTCGACAATGGAGACATTATTTATAACAATGTATACCATAAATACAAGGATAAATTTGTATTGGATAATGTGTCTCTCAAAATAAAAAAAGGCGAAAAAGTGGCGTTGATAGGTCATATTGGAAGCGGTAAAACTACTGCGGTTAAATTATTATTAGGGTTTCAACCTCTTACTATGGGAAATATAACTATAAAGGGGGTACCTATCAATGAAATATCTAATAGCGAACTTCGAAAAAGTATATTTTATATACCGCAAAAACCTAAATTGTTCAATCGTAGCTTGTATGACAATATTATTTATGGATTAAATGACCCACCAAGCGAAGAAAGTATTTTAGAGTTATTAGACACATTACATATGAAAGAAGTATTCCAAGAAAAGATACATAAAAAAGTAGGATTGGATGGGAATACATTATCAGGTGGTCAAAAACAAATCGTTTGGTTGTTAAGAGCATTTTATCACAAAAGTAAGGTTATTGTCATGGACGAACCAACCGCTTCGTTAGACCAAGAAAACAAGGAATTGTTATTAAAAACCATACACAAATTATCCATAGGAAAAACCCTTATTATTATAAGTCACGACCAAATCGACCAATCATTTCGTAAGATACAATTCAAAGATGGTAAAATAGTAGATTCATTTATTAGTTATTAAGATTATTTTCTTCTAATGCTTTTTATTCTTTTGATTCTTCTTTTGCTTCTGTTTCTTCTTTTGATTCTTCTTTTTCTTCTGTTGATGATGCGGCTTTTTTTAGCTGTTGATTCAATTGATTAGTACTAAAAGTAATAGGTTCTTTGAACTCTTCTTTCAAATTTATATTATTATCAATCACTGAAGTATCATCTAAATCAAAAAATATCTTGAACCATAATTTCATTTGATGATTATTATTTATTTCAAACGATTTAGACAACTTATTTAGTTTTTGTATGGATTCATTTATTTTAAATTCTCTATTTATAAAACTATCCAATACACTTGGTGGAGAATCTTCATCAAACACGACATAATCCATAAACCACTGGGATCTTAATGTATTGTCATCCTTTTTGAATAATTTTTTTATATTGTCTACTTCCTTTATTACATCTTCTATGAGTTTTATATTCATATCTATATTTTCTTGTTCTAATAGATTTATTTTATCTGGGTCATTTATTTGATCTAGGAGTTTTAAATTTTCAATATATTTATCTTCCCAAACATCGTTATCATATATTATGCCTTTTTCTGCTTTGTAATTATAATCTTCAAAACCATTCATCATTAAGTTGTGTGGAAATGATGTTTTATTTGTTTTTTTACCACTTTTTAAAATAATACCTCCCTTTAAAAAAGAATTGCTGTCATATTTATCCGAATCTAATAAATTATAGAGTTTATTGTCTTTTTTTATAACATATACACCTTCTATGTTAGGGTATTTATATATATCCATCATTATTATATATAGTTTTATTTAAATGTAAGTAAATATAAAAATTGGTTTAATTCACCTACAATATCATCCCGTACCGTAAGCAAATCGCTATCTAATTCTAATCCTTCTAAATGTTTAATAAACGCATTTACTTTATTGGACAATTTTTTGGAATTGGAGACATAATGGACTGAAATAGTCATTTGTGCATTTAACTTTTTTTGATTTTTACCTAACCAAATTTCAACAAATTTATCCATATGTTCGTTCAACGACGCATACAAATGGTCAGTTGCTTTGTGAGAGGAATAACTATTGGTTTTCCAATGATACATCTTAATACACATAATCATTTCAAGCATTTTATGCAAGGTAGTTTCAAGTTTTACATTTTTAAGCGTTTTCATTATAATATAATAATAATAATATAATGAAAACTAAAACACTAAAAAACAAATGGTGACTATCTAGGTCAAATACTTGGAGCTAGTGCTTTAAGTGCGTTTATTTTGTGGGCAACCAAAAATATATGTTTACTCATAAAATGAATTAATCCAAATTAGAAAAAAGTTTGAAAAATTCAAATCAAGATTCTAAGTCAATACCAACAAATAACAAAAGAGCTAGAAGAAAAAAAAACATAAATTATTCATAAACCACTTCAGGTGTCCATTCGCTATAAGGAATTGCCTTGGTAGTTGGTCTATCTAGAGACAACAACTTGTCCAATGCTTTTTGGCGTTTTTCTAAAGGTGGCAGATTTATTTTTCGGGATAATTGTTTCCATCTCCATTCAAATTGAAGAGCCGTTTGCCACAATGGAAATCCCTTCACATAACAAACACGCCTCCATAGTTTACCTTGGGCTACTTTTGTAGTTGTTGCATATGCCCCTCCTTTTATTTCACCATTATGTTGGCGCAATCTTCGGTCTAAATCGATAGTTGCGCCAACATAAGTAGATCCGTCACTACATTCTAATAAATACACAAACATATATATAAAAATTTAAATTAAAAATGTAGATAAACATACACATAAAATGACCATTTGTTTGTTAGCTCCTGACAATTATCCAAATCTGTTGTATACTTTGTCTCGAACTCAACACGATGAACTCTATGTTAAATGTCTAAAAAACGCACGTAATAAAATTATGAACGCTTGTTATAAAGCATCATTTTTATTTCATCTTTGATGTTATTCATAATCTCATCATTTTCTTTATTGTATAAATATTTGTTGTACTTTTGTCTCAATTCTGGAGTTCCGTATTGGTCTAACCAGTCTTCCAATAAAATTTCTTTACTTTCATATAAATTATCTATTTCAGAGAGTTTATGTTTGATATTCCAGTTGCCTTCTTCATATACCATCAAATATTTATCCTTCATATTAGAAATATAAATGTTCATATTTTCAGGTTTCAATGGATTAAAATGGATTTTTTCAATCATTTCCTTTACACAATAGGTAACCTTCTTAATTGCCCCTATGTAATCTTTGTTAGTCAAGTGAGACAAATCGGTGTCTCTATATGAAAGAATATTTATATTGGTTGTATTATTGGTTACGTGATTTACTTGTAATTTATCCATCAACTTATCAATATGTTTTTGGTATTTTTCATTTTGTTGTTTTTGGTATTCTATTTCGCGGTCTTTCATCAACATTTGATTTCGCTGTTGTTCTAATTGTAGGTTCATCAGTCGCACCAGTTCTTTCAAATCTTCGTCCTTGTTTTTTTTACATGTATATTTAATGTGTCGATACATAGACTGTGTATGTTTGAATGTTTTTTTACAATAAGTGCACATTGCCTCTTGGGCATCGATTTTGTTATGTTTCAAAGAACCAATATGTCTTTTATAATTTTCTGGACGATTGGTTTGATAGTTGCATTTTTCACATGAATATATCATTGATAGTATTTATGAATTATCTTTAATAAGTTTATTCACTCAAAATTACAAACATTTTTTGTTTGTAAAATTGAGTAACTCACTAAAAAATGTTGGTTTTCGGTTGTTACCATAATTATCTATAGTTGTAATAATGGATTACCTTTTATGGTTTTATTTTATTTAATTATAAAAAATAAATAAAAAATAAAAACGAGTGATAAAAAACGATCACTTATTGATTACTTATTAAGGGTTGGTTATTGTAATTACTCTATAAATATGACATCATAAAAAAAAGTGAGGTTCAGAAAACGAGGTTCAAAAAGTGAGGAGAGAGATGACCCCCTTTAAAATTCTTGGCATTTTAAAATGCCGATTTAACCAGAATGAATATTTTATAAAAAAAAATCATTTCATAATTAAAGAACACATTTTAACTATGTTTCAGATGCAATTTTTTGAGAGATACAAAAAACTCAAAATTACAAACATTTTTGTTTGTAAAATTGAGTAACTCACTAAAAAATGTTGGTTTTCGGTTGTTACCATAATTATTTATAGTTGTAATAATGGATTACCTTTTATGGTTTATTTTATTTAATTATAAAAAAATAAATAAAAATAAAAACGAGTGATAAAAAAACGATTACTGAATTATTACTTATTAAGGGTTGGTTATTGGAATTACTCTATAAATATGACATCATAAAAAAAAGTGAGGTTCAGAAAACGAGGTTCAAAAAGTGAGGAGAGAGATGACCTATAAAATTATTTTGTAAAATAATTTTTTTGGAAAAGAAAAGGTTTTTAATTCTAATAATAAAAAAGCATATTATGAATCCATAATTTCCTTCTTTTTCTTACATCCGCGTTCATGTGCTGATAATCCAGCCTTCTTTTCACTAGTAAATTCGCAATAAGGACATACGAACTTTCCGCTTGAAAACGAGTAATACATTGACAAATAATTTTCCAAGTCTGGCAGTTTTAATTCATCGACTTGCTTCAACAACTTGCTATGTGTATCTTTGATCATTTTTTGTAAAGTATCTTTTTGAATACGATAATGGGTATATTCTTTATGAATATTATCAAGTACATCTTTCTTGATTGTATTTACATCTACTTTATCATTTATTTTATCCAAATTCATTTTGAAATGATCGATAATATCAATAGCTACTTTGATGATGTCTTTGTCATAATTTGCGCTGTGAATATATAACAAAATATGTCCGTCGTGAATATTTATTTCAAAGTTATCTTTGTTGCAAATTCCGCCATTTTGTGACAAAAATAAACCAGAACAATGTTGAGTTTCACAATCACGAATAAACTTTTGAACTTCTATTTGTGGGACATTGACATTGTAATTTTTATTTTCAATCATAATTGTAGTTTTGTCTCGACGATTCAGCATAACATCACCAGTTTCTTTTTGAGTTCCAACACTTTCTATTGATGCGCTTGGATAAAGAGATTGTAAAATATGAAACAAAATATTTTCTGATAGTTTGCCTTTGGACGATGAATTTTCTAGTTTATTTAAGATAAGAGACATATTTTGTTGGTTGGTGGACGTTATATCACACATTTCTTTGAAACCACTTTCAAGTTTGTGTTCGTTACGAAGTAATTTTTCGTTTGTTTCAATAATCGATTGATTGAATTTTGTCTCCAACTTTTCAATGAAACATGTAATTTCTTGTGGATTATATTTTTCTTTCATAATCGAATCCTCAAAACGTTGTAGAGCATCTTTCAGTTGTTCCTGATTTTTTGGCATCATATCATTCCATAAAAGACGGGTCTTGTCTATGAACATAGTCGTATGTTCCTTTAAAATCGGTTGAATTTTTTCGGAGACATTGTTTGTCAGTGCGTACTTCAATTGATCTATATAAATATCCTTCATTTCCATCATTTTCATTATCACTTGATTTTGCGATTCTTGTTGTATTTTAGACAAATCATTGGTAATTGTTTCCATTTTAGTTTGGAGACAAAGTAAATTCTTATTCATCTCATTCATAAGATTCGGCGACGAAGAGTCGTTTTGCATCATTTTTTGTAGCATATCCACCATAAATATATTGACCTCTTCAAATGAAATATGCTTATTATGTTTGTAAAAATCAATCACTTGTTTGTTGTGAATTTGTAAAGTCATACTAATATAAATAAAATTATATATTTAAATGTATTTCATTATAGATTTTCCCTAACACTTTATAAAAAATGAAATATAAAATAATAAAATTAAGAGAAATATACTTGATTATTATTCTAACTTCGAAGGACCTAACCGAAATGAAGCAATTGAAATTATTAACACAAGAATAAATCAAAATAACAAACCACAATGGTTGAAAAATATGTATCTATTTATGTAGATAAAGAGATTAACAATATGTAGGATTATGTTCTCAATCAGGCTGGTTAGTAATGACTAACCCAAGCATTTTGAATAAATTATTACACAAAGAGAATATTTACAATAAATGGAAAAAATTTCTTAGCGTTTTGCGTATGTATAATGTATTTATGAAAATATACATACATTATAAACCCGACATTATTGTATAAGATTAGTATCACTATACACTAAGGTATTCCTATTATAATGAATTTACATATGATTAGTTATATGTTCAAATTATCATTTTATTATTATTAGTTATTATAATGAATTGTATTTTTGTCTGTGTATTTAACCAAGAAAAATATGTTGATATGTTTTTCCTTTTGTTAGAAAGTATACTTATCTATGGCAATTTAGATGACAATACTAATATATTAGTATATACATCCACTCAATTTATGAATGTGATAAAGCGAAGTCATTTATTTTGTGATAAAATAAAATTTGAAATAAATGATACATATCATAATATAGATAAAGCATGTAAGGCAAGATTAGATTTATTTAATTTACCTTCTTTAGTAAATTACAATAAAATACTTTATTTAGATACAGATATTTTAGTTAAAGATAATATCAATAAAGTATTTAATGTTTGTGAAGAAGATATTTTATATGTTTTAGAAGAAGGAGAAATAAATAACAAAGGTGATTATTGGGGGAAATCATTATTTGGAAATGAAATTACAAATTATAAAGATAAATCAGCATTTACAAGTGGAATATTATTATTTAATAATTGTGAAAAAATAAAAGATTTATTTAATAAAATAAAGGAAGATATTATTAAAAGACCTTATCATTTTTCATGTTTTGACCAACCTTATATAATATATAACGCTTTTAAATATAATTTATATAATAATAAGATTTTAAAATCACTTGTTGTGAATAGGAATAATAATATTCATAGTGATAAAGTTATACATCATTTCCCAGGAGGACCAGGAGTATATCAACATAAAATAGATACTATGACTATTTTTTTGAATAATATAAAAGATTTTACTATAAATAATAATATAAATGAAACAAAAAGATATATTGATACAAATTTATTACCAATTATTCATAATTGTGGATAATTATTAGAAGGAAATATATTTATGCTACATCATACAACTAATTATACAAATGTATTTTTAAATAAATCAAAAAATATAAGTAATTTGGTATTAAATAAAAATATAAAAAATGTAATGGAAATTGGGTTTAATTCTGGTTTTTCTACATTGTTAATGCTTATAAGTAATCCAAATATTCGTATATCTTGCTTTGATTTAGGAGAGCATAAATATACAATTCCTTGTTATGAAAAGTTGAAAGAAACATTTGGTGATAGAATTAATATAACAATTGGTGATAGCACAAAAACATTACAAAATATTAATGATAATTATGATTTAATACATATAGATGGAGGACACAGCACAGAAGTTGCTGATAGCGATATTATAAATTCATATAGATTATCTAAACAAGGAACAATATTAATTATGGATGACTATGACTTCCCGAATTTACATAATCTATGGGATAGTTATATTGTTAAATATAATTTGAAAAAATTAGATATAAATGTTTATAATTCTCCACATCACGATATTAAATATGTGTAAATTATACTTTATATATTTTGATTTTTCTCCGTCTTGTTGATGATTTCCCTTTTAATTCATACCCTTCTTTCAAATTATAAGCATATTCAAAATAATTTTTATAATTTTCTGGTTTTACTTTGTTAATGGAGCAACAAATATTTACAAAATTGCTTATAATGTGATAAATAATAATAAAGAAAGACCAAATTCTTTATCAAGAATCAAGAATTTATCAACTGGTTTAGACAAACCAGTAAAAACCAAAATTTACACGCTATGCGAAGAGCAAACCTTTTTGATTTTTTTATTTCACCGAAAGGTGTGGTTGAATATCTTCAAGGGTGTAAACATAAGTCTCTTCATCAAAATAAATAATTTGAACGTTTCTTTTTGTTGAAAATCGTGAAGAGGATAGACAAGACAATGTCCTAATATTTCAGCAATATGGTTCTGGTCATTAAGTTCTACCGCTACAATCCAAATCCATCCAAGAGTCACCAATAACGACCGGGTCTAATTTGTCTCCCATTATTACTTTATGAAATATAATATTATACGATTAATATTTGTAAATTATCTGCTAAACAACATTCTAATTCCAAATGTTCTACACTCATTTTTTTATCCACATATGTTTTGACATAATTAGCAAAATCAACTTCTGCTGATGTTTCATAGGAATAATTAAATTGTTTTAAATATTTGCACTTTATAGCAAATAATCCTAACACACAATCATCCATATTACTATGTTTTTTTTTTGTATATACATTAAAAAATTTCACAAATGCGTCGTAATTATTTTGTGAAACCAAATGTATAAAGTCTAAGTTCATTAATTTATATCTACCTGTTAATTTTATAATAGTATCATTGTCGTCAATATTATATTTATGTATGACTTCTTTTATATCTAATAATTCATTACCACCTTTATGTTTGCATTGAATACTGTTATTATCTGTATAAAGAACATCACAATTTAAACTATCCAAAAAAGTTGTTCGTTGTCCATTGTTTTCCACTATAATAGGGTGTATATTAGGATTATTCTTTATTAAATTTAATAAGTGTTGTATGGAATCTATATATCTATTTTTTCTATGTTCGTTATTAAATGGCGGTATTTTGTTATGTATGCTTGTAGTAATAATGACATATATCATTTATATAACTTCTAATAAATAAATAAACTATATTCAACGAAACCTTTTTCTGTGTTTCTTTGTTGTTTGCTTAAAAAAACATTTGTGCGTAACTTGCTATATAATCCATGGTATATTTATCAATAACATAAATACAAAAGCATTAAAAATAATATAAATAAAGTATATAGATGGCGTCGGGAACAAGACAATGGAAAAAAGCAAATGAAATATTTAATGGTATTTCTGGTTCTTTAAAACTAACTAAGAACAATAATAATAATAATAATATTTATAAGATTTATAAGATTAAAACACCAGAAGAAATTTTTAAATTAAATTTGAAACCAATAGACGAATCAGATATAAATGAATATGAACATAATGTAATTATTTCACATGAAGAAATTCTAGATAATTATAAGGTATTGCATTCAGTTGAATATAATGAAAATTTACCAAAATTCTATGGAGATAATAGAACAGATAATATAACTTTGTTAGTATATAAAGAAATTATTTCCAGTGAAATTATTTCCAGTAGTAGTAATACAGTACCTAATGATTGGAGTTATTTAAAACAAATACATGGTATTTTTAATAAAATAGAAGGAAAAATTTATTTTGTTCATACCTACGATAATTATTCTTCCTACAAAAATTATTTAATATTTATTCCATATGAAAAAGTTTCTTCGGGATATAGTCAAAGTTTTAAAAAATCAAAAAAATGCTTTGAGGACCCACATGAACAATATAAAATTAGTATTAAACCTAAAAAAACATTTAATATAATCAATAACCCCAAATTGTACTCTATTTTTATAAGAATGTTAATGTGTTGTGATAGAGTTCATGATTTGAAAGGAAGATCAACTCCAAATCAAAAGAAAAAAATAATGAAACAATTAAAAAACCTAATAAATAGTTTATATGCTCAAAGTTTATATGCTCAAAGTTTATATGCTCAAGCGAAAATTATAGGTTATGAATCTGACCCATTCTATAAAATGATTATTGATATTTATAAAATGTGGAATACAGGAAATGTGTGGAGTTCTGTGGAGGAATCAATGATTATTTTATTCCTGACAAATTTTAGCGGTAATTGTCGATTTGATAAAACAAATGAAATTTATAAGTATACAACAAATGATATTGAAATCGAATTTAAAAATGATAAAAATGATAAAAATGATAAAAATGATATTTCCAATATATCAGCTGTTATTAATATTACCGATATATCATATGTTATTGATAACGCCATGGGTAGAGAAAAAGATACCTATAACAAAATAAGTGGTGCTAAACCCGTTATTTACCCATCTACATTTATTGATGGTGGAACATCATTGTGTAGTGATAATGAGCCTCTTGAGATTAAACCGGCTATTCCCTATGAAATTAATTTTAAAGATAATTTTAAAGATAATTGGTCAATAAAAAGAGATTTTGTAGTATTTGATCCCAGATTTGTCGAAAAAGTAGAAGATAATATTATAGTGAATTCTAAAATGGTTCAAAATGGGTTGCGTGAAACCGATATATATTGTTTATTAAACGAAAAATATACTGCAAAAAAAGTTTCAAAAGATGAATCTAACTTAATAGAAAAAAAAAATGAAAATGATTTCGAAGAAAATGTATACTGGAAAACTAATACAAAATGTATAAGCGATACTTCTTATACAATAATGAATACCGCTATAAAAACAACATTTTCTGATTATAATAATAATGTCAGATTTGCCGATTCTTTGTGGACAAAAACATTAGGAGATTTAGGACAAATTCTAGAAACTATTTCAATAGAACCAGATTTGGCAAATAAAACATTAACTTGTCATAATGACAGATGTGCCGCTATAATTCAAATATGTTTTCAAATGGTATTAAAAAAAGGATGTACTCTAGCAACACAAGATACCCCTAATATTACAAGTGCTGTATTTTTAAATTCTCCTTCAAAAAAAATATATAGTAAGTATCAAGGTGGTAAATTTATCATACATGCAGTAAATTGTATTAATAATAATAATTTATTAAAAATGAAAATAAATTTTAAAAGTAAGAGAGGAGAATCAAAAAATAATAATTCAAAAACACCTATGAATATTTCAAATAATTCAACAAGAAAAAGAAAAAGAAAAGGAGGTTCTAACACAAACGTAAAACACAATAAACTCGATGATTTAGAAATCTATGAAATTTATAAAAATGGACTATTTTCAGAAAATGTTTATGAAAGTCAAAATTTTAATTTCAAACTAACAGGAAAATTTCTAGACACATTCGAAGTTATGGAACAACCTTTGGAAGAACGGTCTTTAATACATTTTATGCTAAGAACAGATGAAAAAACCTTTAGAAAACTTTATAACAAATTATGGGAAGATGATAAAAAGGAATTTAAATCATTTATCATATATAATACAACTTTAATGTACGAATTTTGTAAAAAAACTGGACATAATTTAGAATATCCATACGTTGATGAAAATGAGGATCACCTAAAAGACCCAGTACAATTAAAAGATATTAATTTAAAAGATTTGATAAATGAAATCGAAGACTATATCATGGACATAAAACAAGAAAAAGAACCTCGAGAAACACAAGTACCACCTACACCTAATTCTAGAATACTACCACCACCTCCACCTAAATCTATACTACTACAAAAAAACTATGAATTTAGACAACCATTAGCGCTCCAGAAAAATCCGTTTGATCTCGTACACTCCGCCGCTGGACAACGACGCCAAAACAATAAATTTAGGACAAAACGACACCAAAACAAAAAATTTAGGACACAACGACGCCAAAAACCATTAGTAAGAAGAATAAATTCTAGACGACGCCAACCAAACTATAAATTTAAGACACAACGACGTCAAAAACCTCGAAAAACCCAAGTAAGACACAAAATAAAAAACAAAAAACCATAAATTAAAACATAGATAATGATTATAGATATTATGTTTGAATACATTATTTAAACACTTACAATCTCCCCAATAAATACCAATATACCAATTTGGGTCTTATTTATCTAAATAGTCAATCCCTTTTGTAAAATATATTTTATAATCCAAATAAATTGATCCAATGCGTTTATTGTAGATTAGCATTTTTTAAAAACCGATCGTTTTATATTATTACAATGTTTACATAAAGGTTGAAAATCATCTATAGTTTGAGTGTCTTTATTACATGCGAATCATTTTTGAGGTCATTTTTATGGTCTCATTCAATTTGTATAGTAGTTTTTTGTAATGGGTGCAAGGTTGTTTACATATAGAATCACGAATATATGTTCATATACCTTCGTCTACAATTGGTTATGTTTTACCAAATAATTGAATATAATATACTGTATTTCCTCGTTTTCTTTTAAAATCGATTTTCTTATGTCTCTAATCATTACTTTATCTTCTTCCATAAGTTTCCAACAAAATGATTTTTTGCTTAAATCAAGGGTGGGTGAAAATCTAAAAAACTTGTATCCTTTTTTTTCCATAGATGAATCTCTTCGAAAAATACCGTCGCCAGAAGTATATGATAATCCTTTTGGTAAATTATATCAATCAATAAAGAATAACCTTTTTCATCTAAAAAATTGCGTATGAATTGTGTTACCTTAGACATTGTTATGATGACATTAATTCTTTTATTATTTCAATGTTATTTAAGAGACAAAAATATAGAAATACAATGAGAATGCTGTATTTACAAGTTGGTATATCTTATAAAATTGAATTATATATTTGATTTATAAATATTCAAGATGATTTGTTATGAAAATTTGAAAACCGGTCCTGCCGACGAAGAACAACATGAAATTTGGAAGAAAAATAAAGTAGGTTCATTCAATGAAGAAGAAATCGTGAACAATTTTATAAAAATGGGTATTGAATCAGAATTGGCATTAATAGAATTAATTGCCAATTCTGTTGATGCCAACGCAACCGAATTTGAGGTAAAAAAAGAACCTACAAAAACATTTTTAAAAGATAATGGATGCGGTATGACTATTGAAAATATACAAAATATGTTTGATGTATTTCGTGAAAATCATTTGAAAGAAAAGAAGTTAGGTGTATCAGGTATTGGCGGAAAATTAGCAAGTTTAAATCTATGCGTCGATAGTGATGGATCGTTTACACCTGTAAATATATATACAAATGGAAAAGATGGATATTTTAAAATTACCATTCCATGGGATAAAATTATGAAAGAGAAAATCTATACAAATCAAGTAGACTTTTATGAATTAAAAGAGACAGAATTAAAATGGTTCAAAGACAAATTTGGTGAAAACACTGGAACTATATATGAATTTAGAAATACAAAAAATATGAATGATGTCATTAAAGAACAAATTGAGAATACACAAAAACTTAAATTAGAGAAACAAATTTGCTTTATATTTGGATGGTTTAAACATTTTAAGTTAAAATATAATGGAAAAGAAATAAATAAATTTGATTACGACTGAGATTCCAATTTTTGTCTAATACAAATATTTTATAATTGTATTATACATCTAAGATAACAAGAGAAGTAAAAATTGAAATATAATACATCCATTCATCATTCTAATGAATGTGTTCAATAAGAAACTGAGACAATACATGAATACATTGATATCCCTAAGGTCTATTCCATATGAAAGTATTTTTATCACCTATAGGTCTATTTATTATTTAGATAAATCTAGTAAAGAAGAAAATGATACATATAACAAATCAAGAGAATATATCATTGGTGCCATTATAAACAATGTCATAGATGAACATTATTATATTTATTCGCGCCGTTGGAAAAAACTGAGACAACAAATACAATCCTATATAAATATTCTATGTGATAAGCACCATATCATTAATTATAAAAAGATCGAATGTATACACAAGGCCGGAAGGGGGAATCATTATGATTTTAAACTTTGTATAGATGATCGAGAATTTCACATAGAGTTTAAATACAATTCGTCGATCGTAAATGACGCTCCACAATTTGTATCTCCTATGAAACCAAGTCAATATTTGAATATGGAGTTTGAACCTTGGTTTTACGATAATTATTTAATTCAAATTGCTAACTACGGAAACTTGATTATGCCAGATCGAGACAAATATTTAAAAACAATTCATAGCAATAAAGTCGAATGTATGAATAAGTTCAAAGATAAATATGATACAAATAGTCTATTCAAGAAATATTGTCAAGATATAGATAAACAATCAATCCGAGATTTCATACAAATGACTCATATAGATATGAATAATTTGTCTGATTATTTGTTAGAAGGGCAAAAAAATAAAGTATATATGTGTTATAAAGAAAATAAATTTCATTACGATACCATCGACGAATCTATGTATAAAATAAAATGCTTAGATAAAAAAGAAAATACGAATTATATTTATATTACATACAATGGTTCTAAGCTAGAAATAAAACTTCGTTTTAAAAATGGTTGCGGACTTCAGTTTCCAGCGTTTCAAATAAAGAGAAAAATACCTACCATAGAAGAATTAAAACAACTTTGTGAAGTTCATCGAATTACGGCACCAAGACTAAAGAAAGATATTTGTCTCGTGTTAGATAAACATAAAGTCGTGTATTAAATGTAAATCGGTAGGATTTTACATAGTTCAATTGTATTTATAGCGTTGTTGCCAAAATATATATCAATAAATTCTTGTGTTTTTTTATGTTGAAATGAACGTACAATATTTTCATAATGTTCCATAAGATTATTCATAGGTACTCTTGGTTTAATACAAATCAAATGATTTTCAATTAAATACGAGATATGTTTAACAATACAATAATTAAAACTATATTTACCCTTTCCGTAACCACGATTTATAACCAATAATGGTTCAGACAATCCGTCACGTTGAATATAATTTTTTTTGTCTTTATTTTTATACGTTTTCTTAGAGAGTTCATTGTTTACAATATCAGAACTATAGATTAATCGTGTATTAGTATCATCGTCGCTGAGTTCTTGTTTACATTGATTCCAAACGATTGTTCCAACGTTTACATCGAAGCCCAATGAATAAAGCGTCGTAGATTGTTTGTATAGCTCTTGAAGTGTTTTTATATTTGTCTCTGTACCAAATAAAGTAATGTTTGAAATGGTCATATAAAATTCTAAGCTGGGCAATGACTTATTTTGTATAATGATAATAATGGTGTCTTGTTGGGTTTCTATATATTTATCATTACAGTCCATAATAGTTAATATATGAAAATGTTCAATAATATATTTACGGGTTTTATCATAATAAATACAATTCAAAAAACTCTTTGGTAAAACAAAACTGAGAATACCATCTTTACTTAATAATTTTAAAGATTTAATAAGGAATAATAAGAATATGTTTGGTCTTCCGTCAAAATACTTATGATATTCTTTGTCTATATCGTTTTTTTTCATGACAAAATAAGGAGGATTTCCAATAATCAAATCAAATGTTTTATCGAAATTATGCGCAATAAAATCATCATGTATGAGATTAGGATATAAATGTTTTATAGACTCATAAATAGTATTATTATACTCTATTCCAGTAATATTTACATGATACTTTTGGTGAATGGCTCTAATATATTCACACGAACCGCACGAAGGTTCTAATATTTCTTTTACGTTATCCATATATGGTTTTAGGTATTCTATATTTTTTTGAATAGTCTCAGGTGGTGTAAAATATATACCGTTTTGTTTTTTTTCATTATTTTCCAATTGTTTGGTTAAATAAATAGAAAGATCTGAATAATGACTCATGTGTTTATGTATGTAAACTATATTTAAAATCAATTTTATATTTGTCTCCAAATAAGATTTTTTTTTACAAACCAATTACGTGACAACATTACAACTGAGATTCCGATTTTTTTTTCATGAGACAAATATATTTACAAACCAATTACGTGACAACATTACAGCTGAGATTCCGATTTTTTTCATGAGAAAAATATTTTTTACAAACCAATTACGTGACAACATTACAGCTGAGATTCCGATTTTTTTTTCATGAGACAAATATATTTACAAACCAATTACGTGACAACATTACAGCTGAGATTCCGATTTTTTTTCATGAGAAAAATATTTTTTA
>Ga0222716_10001842_pt1 | contig 17491 bp, 34 predicted proteins | sample C33_13DmetaG_FD_165044 | JGI IMG/M metagenome (GOLD analysis project Ga0222716, IMG submission 165044) | Estuarine water microbial communities from San Francisco Bay, California, United States - C33_13D | ecosystem: Environmental > Aquatic > Marine > Unclassified | place: USA: California... | reverse complement strand
TTCTTGGTAGCAACGAAGTCCTTAGCTCCCCAAGCCCAAGTAGCTCGTGGATCCAGTGTCTTAATCTGTGTCAGTATGTTTGTTGCTATGCTCATTGTGTCTCCTGTGTGTTGCTATTGCCTAACTGTTCTAATAATTATAGCATCATTAGCAAAAAGGTCAACCTTTTTTTTACTTCATGATTTTGGCCATACATATGCGATGATGTCTTTCAACTCATATCCGCCAACTTTGTCAGCAGCAAGAGTAGTAATGAGTTGAGCATTGGTTTTGCCCTTTGGCGGTGCTGTCATGTAGGCATTGTAGTAGAGTGCCTCAAGAGCATAGTAAACTTCTTTAGTTTCAACCTTGGTCAGTGACATATATCCTCTGTGGATGAATTGTTAACTTAAAAACTTATTATATATGGTATAAACAAAAAGGTCAACCTTTTTATTCATCATTTTCGTCTTTTTCTTTAACAAAATATCGCCCGTCTAAATGGGCGATAGCTTCTTCTCGTGTCATACCCTGAGCAATTAGGGCAGCAATGATTCTAGCTAATTGATTTCTAGTCATAAATTACTCCGGTAATCCGCCCCAGTAGTCAGCAAATTCTTTGCCAAACAATGGGTAGGCGTTGGCCTGATCTAAAATATAATTCTGCTGCTCGTCCTCCAGCAGTGTTGAGAAAATTTCACGGAATTTGAGGATGACAGTCTCCTCATCAGTGCTGTTAGCGTCTTCTGCTGCTACGTCAGCGATTGTTCTGACAATAGCTACAGACTGGGCAAGTGTGAAACTTGGTGTAGTGACGGTATTTGACATGAATTGCAGCATGATAACCTCTGATTATCGTGTTTTGAGAGAGTGGAGGGTAACTTGTAGACGACGGAGTCCTGCTCTGCCTTTGGCATTTATATCCCAGTTGGCTATAGCAGTCTCAATCTTTTGGATAGCACGAGCTCGGTCAGCATTGCGCTCAAACTCTTGCTCTTGCCTGTTGATGATTTCGTTGCGGACGAATAGTTCTTCCATGCGACTCCTTAATGTTTACTGTATAAATTAATTGTACAGTCATATTATCAAGAAGTCAACCTTTTTTTAATTTTCACACCATACATTTATTTTCGTGCCGCCGTTGTAATTTACAGCGTAACCCATATGGAGTAGTGAGTCTCGCAGATCAACTCCATCAAAACGTACATCAGCTACGATGCGGAAGTATTTGCCACGCTCAGGATTAATCAAGTCAATCTTTTGAGCATTCTCAAGTAAGTTGCGGACATAGTTTCTAGCACGGACTGCCATGTATTTCTCATTATCGCATTTCGCACGAATTTCTGGAGTGTCTATTCCACGTACACGAATGCCAATATTTTTGCCAAATACATCTGGCAGTCTAGGAATGTTTACAGTAATAGTATCTCCATCATATGCTCTAACGTATTCTACATTCGCAAAAACTTCAATAATCTGAGCTTTTGCTGTAGAAAAAAACATAACTGATATAAAAAGTGTAATGAATAATTTTTTCATGAGTTTACCTTAAAAAAGTTGTCATTTAAACGACAATATCTAATCCATTGATAATCGGCATAATATATTTTCCTTATTGATTTCCTTAGAAAAACTGTTACTATAGGCTTTGCGACTATTTGATCTGACCAAGGAGTTGTAATATGTTGTTTTGCGTCATTTTTATGAATTACCTTATTTAAATCCATTATATCAAGACATTTTGGATTTTTAATATTATAAAACTTACAAGTTAATTTATACATACTACTTTGAAAAGCTATATGCGGATCATAGTAAAAATCTTGCTGAAATTCGTGTATAAATTCTTTTGCAGTTTCAAGTTCTAAATCTAAACCAATTTTGGAGCCTTCATATACAAAATTAACGAACCAACTAAACCAACGCTCCCAGGGATCTCTTACTACTTGATATACGGTATAACCGTCAAAGTTCGTATTATCTGTGGCTAGCTTCCAGTCACTAAATTCATCATTATTGCCAATGTCTTCTACATATCCTGATCCACAACGATTGATACTAATTATTGTCTCTTTTGTCTGTTCATTATATAGTATAGGAAATGCCGGTGGACGAATGACATATTTTAACACAAATTCCTATTTTGATTAATAGTTACCATGAGTGTTTATCTCGTCTAGTTGATTGATTTGGAATATGTGCTGCTTCTTCAGCGTGGTCTATTGTAGCTCTAAGATGTTCAACTGATTTAGCTACAAGTTCAAATTCTTTTGTGTCACCACCGGCTCGTGCTGTTTGCTGATATAAAAAACTACCTTCTGAAAATAATTTTTCAAGTTGTTTAATATGCACATTTGCTTGAACAAATAGACCTTTTGCCTTTTCTGAGGCATATGCGTCCTCGTCAATATTTATACCAGCTAGTTCTTGTATTCTATACTCTTTATTCATTGTATTCCTTAATCATCCCAATCATCATCTGGGAATGTTAGCTTGAGTGAATGGTTATCTGGATCATCGCCTGACATAACGGCTTGTGCGTGAAATGCTAGGGCATCTCCCCACTCTTTCCAATTCTCTGGATTAAAATGTCCTAGTTTAAATGTTCTTATAGTTTTGTCCTTGCCGTAGGTCTTCATATGAGACTTTGCTACTTTCATAGGAGCCATTACATTTATTTCTGTTTTGTCTATCTTTAAGTAACCGCCATCGTCTGTTTTCATAACGATTTCGTCTGGCAGTTTCTTAGCATTCTTTTCAGGATCTTGATTGGCTTTAAGTTTGTCCATTGCCATACTCAGTCCTGGATCCATCTTAACTTTCAACTGATCATTATAGTTGTCTTCATAAGATGTAACTATATAACGAACTGCCTGCGCCAACTTGAATGCTTCGGACTTCATAGTCATACCTACTTTATGCTTTAGCCATTCACGCACCATAATGGATACACTCGCATCATTTGCTGCTGTAGAAGCATTTAAACGCTCGTAACCCTTGTTATCGTGTGAGTCAATTACTTTATAGCCAGCAGGATCTAATGCTACTGCTTGCATGGGTTCTGACGGGTGTATAATGGATTGTCCTGCTCTGTCAATAATAGTGGAATAGCCTAGCTCAATGAGGATCAATGTCCAACGATTTGTAGGCGCATCACCTTTGATATTTTCTTTAATATCAAATCTTACAGTATGATCCGTGCGGTTAGCTTTAGCAGTTTTATCCTGCATCATTTTTATTAGATCTTCTTCGTATTCTGGTTTGAACGCTGTAGCTAATTGAGATGTGAGAGCAAGGTAAGTAAATCGAGACATATTCCAAAAACGCCCGCCTGGAGTCTTTACTCTTGCTCCATCATTTGCTGCGGCTAGTATAGATTTGGCTGCTTCCCAACCTACTGCTTCTGACATCTGATTTTTCTTTACGAACATGTCTTCAATCATTCGTGCTAGTTTGTCATAATCCTGATCCCACATTTTAGAATTATATGACTTAAGATCCATAGCCTTAGACATATTAACTTGTAGTATGCCTACCATTGGTTGTTCACCGGCAAATGGTACATCTAATATACGCTTTTTGGCATTATAGTATGACTTCCATGCTTCTTTGAGAGGATATAGATAGATGCCGTTTGGGGTATTATATCTAGATTTTGGATTAATTCCAACCTTAAAGCCAGATATGTTCTTTCCGCCTTTAGATTGTAAATCACCCATATCCATTACATATGAAATGAATATATCATTTCTGTCTTTATACTGAACTAATTTATCAGTGAGTGGTACACGAGGATTTAGTTCTTCACCTGTTTTATCTGAAATAGGATTACGCCGTGCTTCGGCTAATTCGTAGTATCTCATAATGTAGTATTTATATAAATAGCTTAAAGGATAAAAACTATGTATAAACTATGTATATTATTATTTTTTGTATTTATGATTACAGGATGTTCCGGTAAAACTGTAGAGTGTGGATTTTTTGTATTAGAGAAGGACCTTGCTAACTGCAAACGAGTACAGTCAAATCCTGGATCAGGAACGAAGTTCTAATGTTTACGCCTAGAATAATATCATTTCTTTGCTATGTTGCAATAGTGTTAGCAATTTTTATACTTGTTACAGCATGTTCTTCGCCAAAAAACTCTAGTGGTTTAAATTGGCAAAAAACATCTGTAACAAATAAATCATGCAATAGAGATCCGCATAGTAACGGTGGTGCTACCTATGGATTTCCACAAAGATTATTTAGCTCCTGTTAAGATAGGCCAATAAGTTCAGTCTCGGGATCAAAAGCAGTTTTAATCCAAACTTGCTTAAATGGACAAATATATCCTTTACGTTCAACCCCTTCAATATGAATTGATTCAGGAACATCTTTGTTACCTGAAATTTTAAGTGTTAATACTTTTTCAGTCTCCTCGGGTAGCTCCTTTCTAGCACAACTCGCAACACCATTGTGAGTGTCTAAAATATAAGAGTTTAAAAAACGATTAGTACCTGAATGGTTATATAACTCAACCATTTCTTTTGCCCACGGTACTGTTTTAACCTTTACATATCTTTCTAACATTAAGCCTCAATTTTGTCTTCGTTAAGGTATTCAAGTTCACCGTATTCATTTACGATTTGAACATAGTCAATTTCTACTGCAACTGGTAGTACATTTGCCTCAGGATTAAGCACTGGCTCAAAATCAAAGTTCTCATTTTCAATATCGTCTGAGATAGCCAAAATGACATCATCGTAGTTGTCACTAGCATATTTCTCTGTGATAAGAACAGTCTTGTCGTAGTATGCTTCATCGTAGTGTGCGGTAATTCTAAATTGAACTTCGTATGTAGTAATGGGCGACATATAGTCTCCTGCTGTTGTAAATTTTAAATCTGCGTTTCGCATGGTTACCTAACTTTCTTAATTGTACATATTTTTATTCAATTTGTCAAGATCTTTTTCTACCTGCTCATATTCTAAATCTAGTTGAAGATTCTCAAGTATAACATCTAGCTTGATTAAATCAGCCTGTGAAGCCTTTATAGCTTCTGCTAGCTGGGTTTTCTTATCGTTCTCTGGCATAGTGTTGTAAATCTCAATAGCGAGCTTTAGCACGGGTCCTGCTTCTTTTAGCTCTGCTAGTATAGCGTCAAATTCTTCTTGTGTCATAGTCTACTACATGATGTGATGCTATAAGGTTTGTCAGTGATGTTATCAAAGTATTTTAGTGGTATTGCATAATATCCACCTGACTCGTGTGCTTTTCTTGTGGTATTATTTGTTCTTTTAATAATAGTACCTTCTTTAATTAATCGTTCTATATCTCTCATATCAATACGATATTCTTCTAAAGTTACATTATCCTGTATCCAAAAAAAGCCTCTAGCAATTTCTTGATTATTGTCTAAATATTTAATATATTTTGTTATATGATCATCATTGATTGTTATAGTTTTAAATGCAGGATTGATAGTTTTAAACTTGTATTCTACTGCTACATTAAAATCTTCTATTAGCCAGTCCATAGCGTATTCTTTCCCGCTACCCCATTGTGCCCAATTTGACCTGTCTTCTATAGTGTATTTTTTTCGAAGCAAATCTAGAGCAATTTTTTCGTGTTCTAATCCTTTTGCGTAACTACGTTTTTCTTTAACTGTTGGTATATTATGATGCATTTGTACCTATTTGTTTTAGTGCTTTAGTTAATCCATATTTCTCAATGTCTCCAGCAAAGAGTGTTAACTCTGTTGCTTTCTTTTCGCTTGTAACAAAAAGATGTGGATCATCCATATAATATGGACAGTCAATAAAATGATCTAAATTAATTACGGTTTGTGTAGTAAGTCGAAAGTCTGGAGGTAATACTATTTGATAAAACTTTAAGTCAAGTTTATCTCGTAAAAAATCATAGCCTTCGTGTGTTAAACGTAGACCGCCAACTTTTTTTGTTCTAGTATTCTTCCACCATTTATGAGTGTAGAGTTTAAGATTAGCTTCTGATATTGCTATACCAGAATGTTTAAGAAAGATTTTTGTTAAAGTATTTTTATCAATCGACGATTGTTCCATCTGTTAGTTTTACTACTGTGAAATCAGAACATTCATAAAGTTTATTTAATCTATTTGCCAAAGCAATAGCATGACCGGGATTAGAAAAACTTGTCTTTTTATACTTAGGTTCAGCATTAGAATTTATAGTAGAAAAACTTTTTAAATTAAAAGCTGAGTCTTTGTAAAAAACAGCATATATCGCATCTGCTGCTAAGACTTGCTCTGCTCTATGTGTTGTCTGATTAATTTTTTCTAACAAGATAGTGGGTTTAGGCCTACTCACGGCAATTCCTTTATATGCTAATATTTAGCAGGAATCACCAGGAGTTGCCACCGTCAAGTTGTACTTTAATAACTTCGTTAGCATCGCTAGCCTGACGAGTTTGTATAAAGTCTTCCATCTTGCCGTGGAGACGTGCTGTAACCATGCCAAGCGTGTATGATAACTGCTTGGCAGTGGCTATATCTATTCTAATCTCTTTCTGATTTGATAGATCAGCTGCCTTCACAACTTTGTGGAAATTCTCAATAGCAGTTGTATTGAGCGGTTCATTTTTCATTTTTTCTTTTTGATTTGTAATCTTCTAAAGCTAATTCAGTGTATTGCCTATAATATTCATTATAGGCAGCCCAGTCACCTTTAGCCATAGCTTGTTTCGTAACTTTTGTTAGATAGTCTAACTTCTTTTCTGTATCAGTCTGCATTTAGTCTACTCAATTCTAATTTTTGTTCTAGCCCAGTCTTCCAAGGACCAAGAAATTCATTACGTTCTAATGTAATCAGCTTAGGACAGTATGATTTTAACCAAATAACATTAAACTTTACAAGATAATATCCAGCGCAAAAATATGACTTAGATGTAGGTGATTTTGTAAACAAAGGTAGTTTATTTTGTACATTATACATAATGTTATAAGGTGTTACCTTTGTTGGATATCCGTAGACATCCATTGGGATCTGTTCTGTAATCTTTAATTTATCCCAAGAAATTTTAGTGCCTACTAGTTTTGATACATCTTTTTTAGTTGTAGCAAACTGAGGTTTACCTTTGCCATTTGATACTATATAATGATTGTCGTTGAATGATACTGTGCCAATTCTATCTATATCAGTTTCAAGTATCCAAAATTTGTCTGGAATAATTTCGTTAGCTTTAATTTTCATGTCTCCTGTATGGGTAACGGTGTGCTCAGTGACTCTGCTACAGTTGTGGCACGATCACTGAGATTGGTAAGTTCATGCTTGGCGCAAAACTTTAAAAGTCTTGTGCCAACCTGAGGAACTTGCTTCGAGCCTACGGCTCTAATAGTTTCGACGATTTCGTGACGAACGCTCTCTGGCTGTGCAGTCAGATCGCACATCATCACATTTTTATTATAACAATCAATGACACGATGTTCTTCACCATTGTGATCAGTCCAACGTTGTAGCATTAGATTGTTCCAAGCAAAACCTTTGTTATTCTTATCTGCAAACGCCTCCATCAACCCCACTTTGTTTTTAGTGCCGCGGGTTCGAACACCCGGATAGGCACTGAAGACATTATCAGAGGCGTCCCCTCGCATACATTTTTCAAATAATAGCCACTCTGGATTCGGAGCTGGTTTAGGTTCACCTGTCTTCTTGTCGTTGACTGGGCGACCGCGATCGTCGAATATTCCATGTGCGGTAATGGTATGATTATTGACTCCATTGTATATGCTCACGTTAGATGCTATTAGTTGTTTAAAGTCTCCATCTGTTGATAAAATAACATGTTCGTCGTCTGGATGTGTTTGGATCCAGCCGGCAATCAAATCGTCTGCCTCTAAGTTAGCGTGTCGCATAACTGTAGAGTTTGTACTATCTTTCAAAAAGCTCGTAAGCTCGTCGTATATATTCCAAAATGCTTCGTCTTCTTCTAGCTTTGCCTGCGTAAGAGCTCGACGTGCCTCTTCGCGATTTTTCTTGTAGTGTGTCATATAGTCTTTACGCCAGCTTCTGCCTTCTAAGCAGATAATAGTATGATCACACTTAAAATCACGAAATGCTTTAGAAATAGCAGATAGTGTAATGTGTATACTCATACCGAGCTTGTCGTAAAGATCTCCACGCACGACATGTCTAGAACGAAAAAATGTATTTGCTGTATCGACAAGTAAATATTTAGCCATAGTTATACCTTGTAAGAGTGACTGTATACTTTTATTGTAGCAGGATTTCTATTTGTTGTCAAGTATATTTCTAGCGTAGGAAGGCAATACTACTACACCTGCTTCTTTTTCGTCCCACCACTTAGGAATGTATGATACAACACCGTATCGCTCAGGCTCGATCGTATCATTCTCAAAAAGAACTAGATACATAGCTCTAGCAAATGAAGAGCCATCACGTAGACCAAGCAGCGAATATCTTTTAAACCACTTGTATACTTTGTTAGCCCACTCCTTATCTTCTTTAGATATTGTAAACTTAGGATTATCACTATTGTATGTTTCAATAGCTCTTTCTAATAATTCCATATTAGTTTCCCACAAAGTAATACCTTTATGATAATCCCAAGATTTGTAATATCTAAATCCGTCGTTGAATCTATATACACTATGCGCTAAGGATAGTATAGTTATAGAGTCAAGCATTACTTTCCCCAAGAATTTGATGAGCAACAGTTTTAAACCAGCCTTCTACTATCTCTTCAGGAGATTGGCCTTTGTAGCCAGCGTCTACCAACTGCTCAATAAATTCATTATTCCAATCTAATTCAAAAAATCCATTTTTGATATTTTTAGGATCAACGTGAGTATCTAAAACTGCTACCCAAGGTTTACCTTTGCGTGTAGCTTCTTGTTTTTCTTTTTCTAATACTTCACGTCTAGTTTCGTCTAAAGATTTTTCTGCTTGTTTAGGAGGACTATGTCTCCATGAAAAGAAATTTGTAAAACTCATGTTCCCCACCCATTACCAAATAAATCTACTTGTAGTCTAGGAGAGTAGCGCCAGCCATTTGATAGTGCTAGGTCTGCTACATCTAGCTTGTATTTTTTGTACTCTGCGTTAGATCCGCCTACAGGCATAATATATACTGGAACACGTACATTATTTCTAGTATACAAGTCAACAGCTCTCTTTACGTCTTCAACATCAATATCGTCGGCTACAACAAATTTTAGATACATTTGACTGCCATGTACATTCAAATATTCTCTAGCAATTTGTGGTATAATAGCTGTCTCCCAAGGTTCTCCTGATACTGTTAGTTTAGGAGAACAAGCCCATGTAAGTTTAAATTTTCTTTGCTGTGACAAAAAAGTAAAAAACTTAGTATTTAATCGTTGTGTACAGTTTGTTTCTATTGTTACATTTTTCAAAGATTGCATTCTAGGATGTTTAAATAAATCAATCCAAAAACGTTGCCAAAGTAATGGCTCGCCACCAGTTAAAATAAAATGAATGTCTTGGCCATTATCACAAAGCCAACTACCTTCAGGAGTTCGCGATAGCAATTCATCAATGACTTCATCTACAGTTTTATCCATCATATATTTTTTAAACTGCGGATAGATAGATGCGTATGTATCACACCCTGTTTGTGTAATAGGCAAGTCCTCAAACTTATCTACTGTATCAAGCACTCCTCCGTCTAGCAGTGCTTGTACCTCTGTAGATACCTTTTGTTTTACAGTGCCACGTGGAAGTCCAAATCCTTGGCAGCGGAAGTTACAGCCAAATGAGCGAAGGAAGACAGACGGAGTGCCTACAAAGTTTCCTTCGCCTTGTACAGAGTAAAATGATTCAGAGTATCTTAGTTTCACGAGTGCCCCTTCATGCTAAAGCAGATATCATAAAACTCTTTCTTAAGAGCAGGATCTTCTCCAAATGATCCTAGCATAATAGCAGTCGTCATATCTGACTCGTGCTCTCTTACACCACGATGTGTCATACAATGATGCTCAGCTTTGATAACTACCGCAACATGAGGGGTCTTTGCGAATTTTTGTAGTTCTTGTGAAATCTGAGTAGTCATCTCCTCTTGGATTTGTGGACGCTCAGATATGTGATGTACAATGCGATTAAACTTAGAAAGTCCAATTACTTCTGTGTCTGGTATAATACCTACCCAACATTTTCCTGTAATATTTTGGAAATGATGAGCGCAGGTTGATCTAATAGATATAGGACCTGTAGTGTATAAGGATTTGTATCCTAAGTTAGGAAAAGCAGTAACTTTTGGTGGCGGACAATATCTGCCTTTAAAAATTTCTCTAATATACATTTTTGCGACACGGTTAGCAGTGTCTTTGGTGTTATGATCTAGATCAGTGTCAATTACTAAACTTTCTAATACTCCTTGAAGTTTTTTAGCAACTTCTTCTTGCAGTAAGTCTAGTTCTCCTTCTTCAATAAATTCAGAAATGTTTGAATTAGCAAAATATGATTCGCCTGATTCAATTATACGTTGTTCAATTTTTTTGGATATTGATTCCATTTTAGTTCCTTATCGAGTTATAGACGGGATTGTCTTATTGTATTTAGAAAAAATTAATTAATAGCTTTGATTTAGTCGCCAAACTAAGTATTCTTTTGCGCTTAATGGCTCGTACTTTGTATCGCCAACTAAACTATTTACTATGACATCGTCGCACGGATGTACGAAGTGAGCAAGGCTATAGCGGCTAGTATGCAGGTGATCATTAACAACACGATGAGGAGTAGAAACATAAACATCGTTAGTCCAACGTTGTAGTAAGTCACCAACATTGACAATGCAGGTATTTGGTATATGTGGCGCATCAATCCATTCGTCCATTCCGCGGGGTTTAATTTGTAAGCCAGGATTGCCATCTGTAAACAGCAGTGTTATCGTTCCATAGTCTGTATGCTCTCCACCTCTCATTTGGTTCTCTTGTATCTCTCCATCCCAAGGCGGGTAATGTAACATACGGGTTGTGGTTGACTTTGAGTGTAGATGTTTGAATATTAGAGAAGATTTTTCCAAGCCAAATGCTCTCTCTATCATACCTAGAATGCTATTAGTTAATCCTAATTGGCTCACACACCAGTCTTTACAGAGCATTCTTTGTCTGTCATTTAACCAATTATTTTCACCATACTCGCACCAGTTAAATGCTTCTTTCAAATCAGCTGGAGTGCCAGGTGTGAGGCTTTCTATCATGCCATGATAGCCAGTATTTAATTCTGTGGATTTGTATGCTTGGCTGTTCTTTACTTCACTCAGTAAGGCAAAGTATTCTTTGGCATAGGCAAGGGTTCGCTTTGCATCGTTACTCACATAAGAAAGGTCATCAATGCTACAATAGACAAAGCCTACAGTTTGAAATGCTTCGTGTAGTTTTTGCCAGCTATTGTCTTCGTCTAATACATCTATTATTGGTATCTGCATATTGATATGGGGGATGTGACTCCCCCGTTAGTGTTAGTTCATTGGTGTAATGACACCGTCGACATAATGATCCATAGAATCAACTTCTTTGCGTCCTACGCCAGGTGGTACAATAGTACCATCTTGCTTCATATAGCCTTGTGAGAATGGATAAGATGCATCATAATCTTCTGATACAAATTTAGCATATTCCTCTTCCACAAGTAACTGTACATTCATTGGAACATTTGGACCCCATGGGCTAAGTCCTACACAACCTTCTTTCATGCCCCAGAATGGACGATCCACTGTCCAAGTGCCGTCTTCAACTGACTTCATAACGTGCTTATAATACACATCCCAGTTAAACATTGGACCTGTAGCATAGCGAGTTGGCCCATATGAATTCATAGGAGCATCATTACCCATTCCCCATAGTGGTTTCGCTGCTGTTGACTTCTCTTCTGCTACTACTACAACAGACGGAGAGTCTGTAGTTGTAAATGATACGTCAGCGCCCCAATCTAGCAATGCTCGAGCAGCAGACATATCTTTAGCAGGATCAAACCAAGAATTAATCCAAATAATGTTTACTTCAATATCAGGATTTACAGATTGCGCACCTAATGTCATAGCATTAATATTTGAAATAATCTCTGGAATAGGATGTGATCCTACAACACCGATTTTGTTTGTTTTAGTCAACTTGCCTGCTGCTACACCAGCTAGATAACGAGCTTGGAATAGGCGACAGTTGTAGTTATTCATATTGTCAGCAGTTTTAAATCCTGTGGCATGCATAAACTTTACGTCAGGAAATTTCTTTGCTGTCTGTAGCATTGGATCCATATATCCAAATGATGTTCCAAATACTACATCGTGCTTACGAGCTAATCTGTTAAACACACGAGCAGAATCTGTTTCAGATACTGATTCAACATAGTCAAATTCGTATCCAGATTCTTCCATTCCTTGATAATGGCGCATACTCCAGCCGCCATCTGATTTTGGACCTACAAGCACAAGGCCTGCTGTAGGTTTAGCTAATACGACACTTGCCATACTAAAGAGTGTAATAATTAAAATAGTTAGAAGTTTTTTCATTAGTCCTTTTTATTTGGAGGAATTGTAATTGTAAGTCCATCATGACCTACTGTGAGTTCATATGTGTTAAACCTATTGTCTAGTTTTAATCCATATTGATCAAGCGATAGTAATCGTTTTTCAACATACCAGCCTAAGTCAGTTTGTTCTGTTTTGTCATGTGTTGTAATACTTTGTTGCCAGAAACAAATGCCGGTATTATATGTTTGTTTTAATTTATTTGAATTTGAACGCCAAGGCTCGTCTAGTTCTTCTGCTGGTATATGTATAATCATTTATATATTCCTACATTTTCCCAAGGATAAACTAGCCATATATCTTCTTCTGCTTTGTTAACAGTGTCACAATAAAATGATACAAGGTCAAACTCAGATGCTTCGTTTTCTGTGAGTACAGCAAATTTTACAGTATGACCCCATATGTCTTTCCATGCAGGATCAGTTGGAAGACAGTTAGTCTCCCAATCCTGCATAAGCCATTTAAATGTTCTACCTGTGTCATTTATATCATCTACAATAAGTATTTTCTTTCTTTTTTCTACAATGCTACCTACATGATTATCTGCGTCTACACCGTAGCCAAATGCTTCCTCAGCCATCCAAGCATTACTCTCAGTTTGTAGTCCATTATCGCGAAAGTTAATTTGCAGTGTATCAGCAGGAATGTCTGTTATGTTTGAAAGGATGGTCGCAGGTACTAAACCACCCCGTGTAATACCAACAATGTAATCTGGCTTGTAATTTACAGAATACATATCAGTTACAATATTAAAACACATTCGTTCAATATCATGCCAAGTATAGTATTTCTTTTTCATAGATGTATTAGTTTTTTATTATGTGTTCTGTTAAATTCGTCGACACATAAGTTATATGTTGTTTTAAATTTTTGATAAACAGTGTCTAGGCTAGGATATTCTTCACACATATCTTCTAAAAGGTCTACGTCTAAAAATCTAAATGTTTGTTCTAATATAGATTGATCTAATATAATACCTTCAGTTTCTTTATTTTCTGTATATGTAATATAAACATCACCGTGTCCGTCAACACCATATTTTATATCATGACTAATATTTTTTGCTTGAGACATGATCTCTGTACCTATTATCGTCTCTCCGCCATTCTTCGCCATCTCCGTTCATAATGTCAATGTAACGATCAATAGTTTTAGACGTCCAGTCAGATATCTGTCCTATCTTATGTGATCTTCCGTTTATTAAATGAAATAGTTTTTTCCTAGCATCATCTAAACTCCATGGAATGTATAATCTAAATTGATCGTTATTGAAAATTTCTGGAAAGGAACGATAAGCAGGAAATAGTACATTACAGCCTAGCGCATCTGCTTCTGAAACAGTGTTAGATGTCCAGTCTTGTAAAGCACAATTAAATAATACTCGTGAATCGTTTAAGATTTCATAGTATTCGTTTTTACTTAAATTTTCATGTATTTCAAGTTTGCCCTCAGCTTCAAGTGCTCTAGCTCGTGTGACATACTTGTCATTATTTGAACGTAAAGGACTACCTTGTAAAATAGCCATTTTTATTCTAGGATATAACTGCCCAGTTGAATGATCAAACTGTTCATTTGCTATATGTGCAGATTCATAATCGTAAACAGACTCTACTAAATCCATAAAGAAGTCTGGCTGTTTTTCTTGATCGAACCTAGCAGCAAAAACAACTCGCTTTTGTCTATCAACGAAATGTTTACGTTCTTTGACACGCTCTTGCACTTCTTCTTTATCAAACGCCAATCCTGAAACATTGTATAATGGTGCCTTCCAATTGGCAATCTTCATATGAGCAACCATTTCCTCATTAGAAGCTAATACTCCTGTAACAAACTCATTACACATTTGCTCATATAAGCTCATCCAACGACTCATACCCCAAACGTGTACAAAGTCATCCGGATCAATAGATTGTGCTAAACAGCGAATCCATACTGCTGGTCTTTCTTCTAATGGAATTTGATCCATAATGTAAGGCAGTGACTCCATGCCAGGCTGAAACATGTCTTCGAAAAAGATAGCATCGTAACCTTTTACTTCACCGTTACGCATCATTTGAACCAAGTTCATCATCTGTGACATAGCAAAGTAGGAACGCCCGTGTGCATCTAACACTTGTCCAACTTGTATAGATTTTGTATTATCAATAGTCGTTCCAGGTACTTCTACAAAGTCAATGCCTCGCCGGGCAAAAGCACGACGAGACCATTCAGTAAGTTGTAGAGTATAACGACTTTCATAGGGCTCTAAACCCATATAAAAGAGTTTTCTCATTTATTACCTTGCTGACGTTTTCTTCTTTCTTGTGTGCGGCAATATGCCATATATCCTTCCCACACTCTATCGCCTTTCTTGTAAAGACTCGCTTCATGGAATGGCTTACCCTCAAAGCGACAATAGTCACGGAAGGTATCTAAATCATCAAAAATTTTGCGGATCAACGGATCTTTAATAGCCATTGTAATACCTCAGTATTAATTGTAAATAATATGACAGCCGTTCTCGCCGTCTTCGGAAACATCAATAACAATCTCTCTATTTAGATACTTTTCTTTAATAGCACTATATAGATCGTCTGCCATCATTTCGCAACTCTTTTGATCAAGTTGCAGAACGCCAGTGTTATATAAGTTTTCACACCAACGTTTAAACTGTATAAACTCTATTTCTCTATCGTCATGGAATACCTCAATTTGTACTTTAAAATGAAATATATGACGATGAGCATTACCTAAAAAACTAACATCGTATTCGTCGCCTGTAGCTAAGTTAGGATCAGTTAGAGCTGCTGGGTAGCAGTGTATTCCTTCTTTGCGGAAGGTTACCCAAATACTTCTTTTAGAATTCATTTTACCACCGTGTCTTCTTTATAATCTGACCATTTAGTTAATTTCTTAACATTACATAATTCGTTCAACGAGTGTACCCAAACACCTGGGTTAGTAGTGTTCATGCCAATGTCGTCTATTTTAATGTATGTATCATAATTCTCTAACCACGCAGAAATATTTTCCATTGGATAACTGATTAGATATGTTACATCTGAATGCATTTGCCTTCGTAGCTTGTCAGCAAAAATTCTATGATAGAATGGAAAGTCTAATGTTTTATCATACTTAGCCAATGCAGGATCATTCATCATAAAAATCCATTCGTTAAGTATAGCAATAACTTCATCCTCAGACGCTAGTCCAGCAAATGTAGGCCAACTCTTGTTAGCACCAAAGTAGATATGTTCTACAACGGCTTCTTCAGCAATGCGAGCAATAGTAGTAGGAAGCTGAACGCCAACAACAAACAGTGTTCGCTTGTTGAAATGTCGTGTATGTTCTACTTCTGTGCCTACAAAAAAGTTAGTCTTTTTGTTATGGTCTTGATTGTTGTATGTTCGTTCCATAATTTCCGTTAGGGTATATGTTTATTGTAGCAGAATTATCACGCTACGTCAAACAATTTATTGAAATAAGTTGTAGCATTTGTCAACTTCTTGCCAGTGTAGCCTCTAGTACCAATGATTGAATCAAGATATCGCTGATAATCGTCATTGATCATATTAGCTCGATCTCTGTCATCAGTAGCAAATATGTCATCTACTACATCGCGGAAAGCAGTTGTATCAAGATGCTCACGTATCAGCATAGATGGTATCATGCCTGAATCGTATTGTCTGTTAGCTTCTTGTACTGCATTAATATGCATCCATACATTATGCCCCATCTGTAGCATATATGAAAATGAATCCCACGATGTCTTGCCAATCTTACCATTCTTGTTAGTGTCAGTTGAGCTATACGCACAAATGTCAGAGGCAGTTAGTCCATCTGAGATAGGAGAATTTTGAAATGTATGATAACAGCCTTCTCGCACAAACGCATCTCCAAATGGAGTTGTGTCTGCGTGGAAATTTTTGTTATCAATACCAGGAGTCATCCTGTACACCCATTTCTTTCTATCTGGTAGTTCTGTGGAACAATATATTTGTCCATTTGCTGTAGCTAAGAATGGTGATGCACAATCAAATGTAATCATATAATTTTCATTATGATATTTTCGTACAGCTCGTTGTACATCAGTTAGCAAAGCAGCCCATTCTAACTTAGATGTGCCTAAAAAGTGCATAACATCATGTAAGCCTTTTTCTAGCAATCCGTCAAAGCGTAGCGCAATAATTCTTTTAAGAGCTAAATGGATATCGCACATATTTTGTCCACCCATTGCCCAGCCGTCAAAATGATTAGATGGATATTGTTTTGGATCACAGTAATCTTTAAACTCTTCATACCAATCGTCTGCGTCAGTGTGGTTAGCTCCTTGTAGTACGTTTAATACTTTAAAGTTGCCACGTCTGTTAGCTAGATAGTACCTAGCGTTGATATGAGTAGCATTAACAGCATCAGCATGAGTAAAGATACCTGTTGCTGCGGCTGCTTTGGGATCTGTAGCAGTAAATGTAGGAATATCAAGCATCATGCCATAATCCATATATTCTTCCATCCAGTCTACTACAAGCACTCTCTTCTTAGCTGCCTTTGGGCAATTAGGATCTTTCCAGTCGCCTTCCCAAATACCTTTAGCAATCTGGAATCCTCCTGAGTCACCTAGTAGCCAAGTGTTATCCCTATCTCTATCACGAACCATATCTTCTTTAGGAGAATCTTTTGTGATATCCAAATCAGCGTGACCTGCAGAGTACAGGGACCATTTATATTGGAAAAGGCCTTCTTGGCGGTTAAGCCAATTCATTGCCTCCATAGTTCCGATATGATTAGGAATTCTAGTAGGATCAACATATTCCTCTCTCCGCTGTTTACCAATAAAGGTAGCATAAAATCCTGAGATTGCAGGAAGAAAGTGAGCATAATCTTTCTGTGCTAGTGTAAGGTTTGTATTCATTTAATCTTTTTATGATCTTTAAGAAATTGTATTACACTATATTTAGGTTGGAATCCTAGTTTTTGTAATACATCAATATTAGCTTTTGTTTGTTG
>Ga0222716_10001839_pt1 | contig 17494 bp, 2 predicted proteins | sample C33_13DmetaG_FD_165044 | JGI IMG/M metagenome (GOLD analysis project Ga0222716, IMG submission 165044) | Estuarine water microbial communities from San Francisco Bay, California, United States - C33_13D | ecosystem: Environmental > Aquatic > Marine > Unclassified | place: USA: California... | reverse complement strand
CGACGGTGAATCCCGATGGGTTCGCGGCGAAAACGCGCGGGAACGCGCGTGGGGTGGATTTGAATAGAAACTTTCCGTACACGCGATTTTCGCTGCCGAAATCGTTGAGCGGACGGGCGAGCGCCGTGGGCGGGAGCGCGGGGGAGAACGCGAAGCGAGAGATCGAGACGGCGCTCATCATGCGATGGAGCGAAAGGTGGGCGATGAATGGGGTGCTGAATTATCACGAAGGCGCGTTGGTGGCGAACTACCCGTGGGACGGGAACGACGACGGAAGCACGTCGTACAGCGCGGCGCCGGACGACGCGACTTTTAGATATCTCGCGTCATCCTACGCTAAAGCGCATCCCACGATGAGTAAGAGCGCGGAGTTTGAGGGTGGGATCACTAACGGCGCGGCGTGGTACCCGTTGTGGGGCGGGATGCAGGATTGGCACTACGTACAGACGGGGACGTACAGCTTGACGGTGGAGGTGGACGACGAGAAATGGCCGAGCGAGGACAAGCTCGGAGCGATCGTCGACGAGCACGTGAGCGCCAGCATAGACGTGTGCGCCCGCGCGCTCTTCGGCTCCGTGCGCGGCTTCGTGCGCGATGAGAAGGGCGCGGCCGTCGCCGGCGCATCCGTCGTCGTCGGCCGCGACAGCGCGCCGGTCAAAACCGACGCTCGAGGCTTCTTCGCCAAGCCCAGCGAGCCGTCCATCCAACCCGTTCGCGTGGTCATCACGCCTCCATCGAACAAGCGCAACGTCAACGTCATCACCCACTTCGTTCCCACGATCGATCCAACCCACGGCGCGTCGATCGACGTCGTCCTCACTCCCAGAAGCGCCCCTCCCGGCTTTCTCCTTCTTCGCTTCGTCGTCGTCGTCGTCGTCGTCGTCGTCGCCTTTCTCATCCGTCGCACCGTCCGACGCCGCAGGCGCATGTCGATGCTTTCGGAGTCGTTAGTAAATAACGTCGACGTCGAGAAGGCGATCGCGAACCGACGCGGGATGACATCCAGCCGTTCGTTGTCCGGCGTCTGACCGACGGCGCCTTGTAACAGCAGCACCAGTAGGTAGTAGCATAACACCCAGCGATGACTCGACTCTCGCCCGACCCGCACACGCGCGCGCGCGCACGTCAGAGTGGCGCACGAACGCGCGAAGAAATCGCGAAGAAATCGCGTGCGCGCGTTTACCGCGCCAAGCCGCGCGCGCGACGCGCGCGCGACGCGACGCACGCGCGACGCGAACGCGCGACGGTGAACACCCTTGGCATCGCGCGATCGATCGCGCGTCGTGACGGCGATGGCGAGCGAATCGGCGCGCGCGAAGTTTAAATCCCTGCGAGGATGGAACGTCGATAAGTACCAGTTCGATGTGCGCGCGCAGAGCGCGTACAACGTCCTGCCGGGGACGCAACGTTTGAAATTGCTGTGGAAGCGAGGACACAAGCGCGCGGAGACGAAGACGGCGAACGTGACGCGCGGGGAAGCGGTGTGGGATGAAACGATGACGCTGTCGTGCTCGATGTTTGTGAATCCGAAGACTGGGATGTACGAGAGCAAGCCGGCGATGTTCGTGCTGCAGACGGTGAACGAGGACGGGTCGATTGGGAAGACGTACGCGGAGGCGACGATTGATCTGTTGGAGTTTGCGTTGAATCCGGGACGGGAACTGTCGCAGACGGTGCCGATGAGACAAGGAAAGGTGTCGATGTTGACACATTTACAGTTCGCCGTCATGGCGACGCCGTTGGCGGAAAACGTGGCGTTGAGCGACGTGTCGAGCGCGCTGAGCGTCGCCGATCTAGCCGACGTAGCCGAGATGGCGTCGACGAGCGCGGTGCCGGAAAAGATGGCGGTGAACGTGATCGGGGAGCACGAAGATGAGGGATATTTCGATGAGAAGCTCGATGTCAGAGAGGATGCGCAATCGGAAAGTGAAAAAGAGGATAGCGAATTCGCCTACTTTGACGAACGCCTGGCGTACAAGGTGGAGGGCAACGACACGGAAGAACTTCCGCCGCCGACTGCGGAGGAACTGTTATCGGGCGTTGACGCCGAAGAAGGCATCGTGCCCGGTGTGAAGATGATGCGCTTGATCGTCGGGAAAAAGTGCAAAATTTTCGTGCGCGGTCAGGATAACTTCGGCAACGCGCGCACGACAGGCGGGGACAACGTCGAGGGCGTGTTGATCGGTCCGAGCGGGCAGCGTGGGTTAGTGAGCACGAAAGACCACGGCGATGGCTCTTACTTGCTAGAGTTTACGTGCATGCAACAAGGGATTTGGACCCTTCGTACGCGGTTCAACGGTAGACTGAGCGTGGAGCGACACAAGCTCGTGGTTTCCTTCGGTCCGCTCACGGCCCAGGACGTTCGAGTGCAGTTACCCAAGCCGCCTTTCAGATGCGGTGCGTACACGGACATGCAAGTCGTTGTTGAGCATCCGGAAGATGGGAGAATTCTAACTGGTGCAGAAGCTTTCAACGTTCGCCTCATCTCACCGGCGGGCTTGTCGTTGGGGGTTCCGCTCGACATTCGTCCCGGGACAACCGCCGCCGTCGCACGAATCAACTGGCCCGAGGTTGGTGAGCACCAACTCGACGTAAGACTGGATGGTGAATCGCTTCGCGGGTCGCCCATGCGAGTCGAAGTTGTGCCTGAGGATTTGTGCCTCGCCGCTTGTCAGCTTCAAGGTCCGGGCGTTCATCGATGCACGGCGGGCATACGCTCCACGTTTGTCATCGAAGCTCACGACAGTCGTGGTAATCGTCTTCTTTCTGGAGGCGCGCCACTTTTTTTGGGTATTCGCACGGTATCGAATGAGTCGTACTCGGGTGAGATAGTTGATTTCGGCAACGGCACGTACGAAGCTTCGTACTCCGTTCGTGTTGCTGGTTATTACGAATTGTCGCTCGCCATCCTAGGTGAGGAACTCGTCATTAAAGGCATATGTGAACCCGGCAAGGCCGTCGTTGCGGGGTGCGAGCTGGTCGGCGACGCCGGATTGGACCTTGAAGTCGGCTCTTCCGGTCGCTACAGTATCGTTCGTCACGACGCATACGGCAACAGAGTGCCAACGCGTCAGGGGCAAATCAAATTCAAAGTTACCGCCGATGGACCTGGACCCGCAACATGCACGATTATTGATAGAGCCGATGGCGTTAGTGATGTCGATGTCAGTACCTCGGTGGCCGGGAGGTATTTCATCCAGGTGACGGCTGGTGATCAAGAACCGATTCCTGGTTCACCGTTTGAAGTCATCGCATATCCTAGTCCTGCTTCACACGACACGAGTGTCACGACAGTGTTTGGTGCACAGTTAGCCGCAAGTGATAGCGATGTCCTCGTGGCTGTTGCTGGCGAAGAGGTCTCGTTATCAGTAGCACCTCGTGATGTGTACGGCAACGTCACTGTCTTCTCCAAGTCGGCGGCGATCACTGCGACAGCGACGGCGGGGGGTGTCTCGACTTCCTTTGAGGAACGCACTGGAACTCGCACCGAAGTTTCTTTGTTCTCGACTTTCAGACTAGCTGGGTCGTACTTGCTCACCGCCAAAATTGGCGACAAGGTGTTAGACGGCTACCCAAGGATTCTCACGGTCGTTTCGGCGGCCACTGAACCTCGGAAGTGCATGTTGTTTGGTGACGCACTTCAAGGCGTGAGGTGTAACCGAGTTTCAACACTCACTGTGCACGCAGCAGATAAATTCGGAAACTTGAGATCAACGGGTGGCGACGTTGTCGATGTCAACTTATGCTCACCCGACGGAAAGTACGTCGTTGCTTCAAAGGTTGATGACCACGCCGACGGAACGTACGGCGCAAAATTCAAGCTCGAGCGCCCGGGGACGTGGGAAATCCAACTCGTCGTCAACGGACGCGGTGGCCGAACGCAAATCAATGAGATAACTTCGTATTTTGCAGGCGTAAAAGCGAACGAGTGTACATTTTCTGGCATGGGTTCGGATGGTGTTGAAGGAGTCGTATGCTTTAAACAGAGCGACATCGTGATCGAGCCAGCTGACTTTGAGCAAAACTCACGCCTCATGAGCGGGAAGGAAGCCGTCGCAGTCCGTATTCTCACGCCATCTGGAGGTATTAGCTCTGTGGATCTCAAGTTCGAAAACGGAAAATATAGAGGATCGTACACCTGGACTCAGCCAGGGCAGCACACCGTGTCCGTGTCTCTTGATCAAGAAGCCATCGTGGGGTCGCCGTTTTCTGTGGAGGCCATGAGTGCGTTGCCACAAATTGCCGAACTGGAGAACATGGCCGTTGGGGAGATTGCCGATATTCTTCCAAAGCTCAGTGGCGAAGGTGCATCGCAAGCGTTGCAGTCTCTTGGACCTGATAAAGCGGCCGAAGCGTTGGCGGGCAATACGCCCGAGTCAGCGGTGCGAATGATGGCACACGTGTTCGCTGGAAATGTTGCGGAGATTCTTAGTTGCATGCGTCCTGACGCAGCCGCAGCGACAATCTCTGCGATGCCTGGCGAGCGAGCGGCTGAGGTTCTCGGCACAATGCAATCAAACGACGCGACGCAGCTCATGAAGAGTATGTCGAGCGGGGAGATTTCTGAAAAGGCTGAAATGTTCGCCGACGTCATTTGTGGCATGAAGGAAGATGATATGCTTGTATGTGTTCGTGAGCTCATGAATTCGCGAACCGCGGAGAAAGGTTTAAAGTCGGTGCTAGATAAAATGCCCGCGCGCGTCGTAGCTGAACTCACTGGTAAGCTGGATAAGGGCGAGAACACCAGGCTTCTTTCCGGGCTTTCGCATGAGCGCACAGCGGCCATTGTCTCAAAGCTGCCAGTTGAGCAGCAAGCCAGTGTCATTGGCCTGCTCGGCGGAGATTCCATGTTCCAGATGACGAAGAACTTGTATGCTGCTTATAAAGTGGACAAGAATTCGTCCGCACAAGAGCGCAGTCGAATGAAGGCGGACGCCCAGGACACGGGTTACCGGCTGGCCCCAGCCCTCGCTAACATGGACACGGAGGAGCTACGCGAGAATTTCAAGCAAGCAACGCCCGAGCACATCGGTGGTTGCCTCTTTGCGCTCATCGACGCAAAGCGCCGTCAGGTCGGCTCTAAAGCTATCGCTCGTCCCGTGGCACAGATGATGGAAGACGGCTCGATCGAATGGGGGGATGGTTCCATTTCTCATGCGAACGAAGACAGATCGGCAATCAGTCATCCCGACGGAACTTCGGCATCCATTCGTGTAGACGGTACCATAATCGATAGCGATGGGCAGGTGCTCAAACTTAGACCCGATGGGATCATCACAGCCGATGGTACTGTTATGGGGGACGACGGAGAAATCACCACCGCTCCGTCCGGTCCATTGCACATGTTCAGGGCACTGACGACGGAGCAGCGAACAGCGGCGATTCTTGAGCTCATCGCATTCAGTCAAACGGGTAACGCCGGCGAGATCTTGGTCGATCTTACCGCGACGGAGCTGCGCGAGACGATTCATCCCATGGGTGCTAGCGACCAGGCGAAAGTCTTCATAGAAATTGGGCGAATGTCGCCCTCGCAAGCAGCGCGCGCTGCTTCAGTTCTCAGCCACACCGAAGCGGCATCAGCGGTGAGCATCATGGTGAATCCCGGGTCAAGCGGGCGATGCGACGAGCCATTTATGGGCCCGTTCCTTGAGGCGCTTGCGCCACAGATTTTACGCAACGTCGAGCCACCAACAGCCGTTGGTGGCGCGCTGGCAACGCATCTTTCCCCGACGGCAGCTGCTCACGTTTTGCACAAGCTCGAGCCGATGGACGTGTCGCGTATCATCGAAGGAATGAGTCCAGCGGAAGTGCGTCAAGTCATCGAATCGAGCTCAAATATTCAGGTCGAAGCCGGCAAAGCTGTGAGCGATACTCCGCTCATCGCCGCGCTTGTGCCTTACGTGTCCGCCATGGATGACTCGCAAGCGGCAACGCTCTTGGAAGGTCTTCCTGCGGACATGGCTGTCGGCGTCATGATGTGCACGCCTGAAGAACGGGCTAAAGAGATTATGTCGCACACGCGAAGACGAGACTTGAAGGAGCGCATAGCGAACAAATCCTTGATTCATCTCGACGCGTGTACTATCGTCAACCTTCGTGGGGCAGTGGCAGGGGAATCCTCTTCCTTCATTTTAGAAGCGCGAGAGCGCGGTGGAAACAGGATTACTTTTGGAGGCGGACGATTGACAGTCGCCACGAAGCTGTTCTCCGCGCCTGGTCCTGGCATTGAGCAAGGGACTGTTCATGACCGCGGTAATGGCGAATACGTCGTACAGTTCACGAGCACCTTAGCCGGTAAGATTGCCGTCATTGTCGAGGCTTCGGGACAATCTCGTGCCTGGGATGTGAACATCGAGGCATCCGACGTCGTTATTCCAAAGTGTACAATCGAGAAGCAAGGATTGGAGAGTTGGACGGCCGGTACTCCCGGTAGAATACTGCTGACTTTGCGCGATCGCTTCGGGAATTTCGCTCATTCGTCGAAAAGTATCCTCGAGTTCGAAGCTCGCGCATCAGGACCTGGCGGCGTCATCGTCGAACGCAACATGTTGGATGATGGGAAAATTGAATTTCTCCTGAACACGACTGTCACTGGCATTTACAAAGTCGCCGTATCGTGCCTGGATACGAAAGAAGATTTGAGCGGCTGTCCCTTTGAAGCACGTATGGGGACCGACGCTCTCTCCCAAGCGGGCTGCACCGCCACATTGCAAACTCTCACGAGTTCGACGAAGGGCCCGGGGGCGAAAGCCGCCGCCTTTGGCGCGTGCGCTGCCATGGCAGGTGAAGAAGTCACCTGCGTTGTGGAGGCTCGCGATCGGTATGGCAATACGACTACTTTTGCGGGCGAAAACGTCGCCGTTGTTGCGTTCGGACCGGCGCACTTGCCCGCGGATAGACCGTTTGAAGTGGCCGACGTTCGCAGTGGCCGGATGGCGCTTCGAGCCATCTTCCCGCGATCGGGGAGCTACACGATCGCTGTAACTGTTGACGGCATCCCGATCGCTACGTCTCCGCTCATCTTGCACGTCTTTCCGGGTGCGTGCGAAACGAGTCGTGCGGTCTTACGTGGTGACGCACTTAATGGCATCGTCGCGAGTAAGATTACAAGTCTTCTTGTGCAAACAGAGGACAAGTACGGGAACCATTGCCACGTGGGTGGCGACAGAGTGAATCTCTCCATGTCAGGACCGAACGGCATCAAAGTAAATTCCTTGGACGTCAAAGATAACGAAGACGGAACGTATTCTTTCTCATTCATCATTCCACAATCTGGTCGATGGACGATTCAGGCCGTCGTTAACGGTCGCATTGCAAAAGAGAGCACCACGGAAGTTGTTGTCACATACGGCCCATTACACGCCGCCGCGTGCGTGTTAAAAGGAGGTCCTGGAATGAAACGTATGGAAGTCTGCGGTGCGCAGCGCGATATTTACTTGCAAGCTCTCGAATATGATGCAAACGGGCGCGGGATGAGCGGCCAAGAAGCTATCACAATGCACTTGATTACGCCAAGTGGTGCGACGCACACACTCTCCCCTGTTTTTGCCGAACGAGGGTCTCGCTACAAAGCCACGGTACGATGGTGGGAGGTTGGAAGACACGAGGTCGTCGCTGCAGTCGGAGGACAACCAGTTGTAGGTTCCCCATTCGTAGTGAACGTTGAAGCGCAGGAAGTGAGTCTGCCGATGTGTCGACTCTCGGGACCTGGCCTTCAGGGTGCCGTCGCGGGAGAGCGAGCCACGATCCTCATCGAATCAAGAGACGAACGCGGTAACCGACTCTTTAACGGCGGTGCACAAATGGGCATTGCCGTGCGATCGGGCGGTGAAACTCTTCGTGGCAAGGTGCAAGATTGCGGGGACGGTACGTACGAGGCGAGTTACATTGTCGAGCGTGCCGGACCGTTTGAGTTGTCACTGTTCCTCGGCACGGAGGCGGCTACGTACAGGGCAACATGTAAGCCAGGACGCGTAGATTACGCCAAGTGCCGCGTTGATGGGGTGAATAATGGCGTATGGGTTGCTGGTGAGCAACTCACGCTCACAGTCACGCGCATGGATCGTTTTGGTAACAGAATCACCCGTCGCGAAGGGCTGGCGCCTTTCTTTGGCAAGGCGATTGGACCCGGAGATATCGTAAGCCAGTCTTTAGAACTCGGTAACGGAACGGCGGAAATCAAGTTGTACGGCACAGTCGCTGGAAACTATCAAATCGGTGTCTACGTTGCCGACACTCCCATCGTGCCTTACGCGAATGAGGAAGCCGAAGCTCTTATGGAGAACCAACAGCTCCTCCTCGAAGACTCAAAGACCGCTACGTCCAAGGCAGATAGCAAAAGGATTGAAGCGCAAGAGTCTGGTCTTCGAACAGATTCTCTCGCGGGTACCGTGCGTTCGGCGTCAAAGAGTGATGTCAACGCTGGCAAGCCATTGGCCGCGGTTCCAGGAACCTTCATCGCCACTGAAGACATTGAAGCTATGAAGGACGTAACCCTGCCGAAGGTGACGACGATGAATGGCGTCGAAATGGTTCCGCTACCGAATGGTTTGTTCGAGATGAACTTGATACCGACGATTGCGATGCCGAATTGCTGTGAGTTAGAAGTCATTGGCGGCACGCGCGCCGATGATTCATGGATCACCCCAGCCGGTGACGAAGTGATTGTCAGAGTCATAGCCCGAGACAGATACAAGAATGAAACGCATTGGGAGGAGGGTCAAATGATCACGGTTGAGGCACTCGGTCCAGAGTTCTTGAGTTTCTCCTCGCACGGAACGACAAGTTTACAGAACGAGTTCGTCGCGAAGATGATTCGTGCGGGCACGTTTGAGCTTCGTGTGCTTTGCGATGCCCTTCCAGTCTGCTGGAGGGCAATGCAAGTCATCGCTGGCTTCACGTTCGCGCCGCGATCGATTTTGAGTATGGATGGGTTGAAGGACGTCAAAACTGGTAACATCGTTCGATTGACACTTCGAACAGTCGATAGATATGCCAATCTCCGTCTTAGTGGTGGAGACACGGTGCAACTAGCGCTCCAAGGTCCGAACGGCGCATTCGCTCGTCAGGTGAGCGTGACGGATCATCAAGATGGCACTTACGCGCTTGAATTCCAAGTCACTGCCGCAGGCAGGTGGATTCTGAGTACGCGCATTAATAGTGTTCTTCACGTCGAGGGTGGAATTTCTTTTGTCGTTGCGTTCGGCACACTGACGGCAGAGGAGGCGGTGGTTTCTTTCGATCCTCCTTTGCCTAAAAACGGATCTGTTGAATGCGGTCGCACAAGCGATCTGATGCTGCATGGCGTCGGTTGGGAGACTAACAATCGCGTCATGACCGGTTTGGAGGCTGTGAGTGTTCGCTTGACGCATCCCTCTGGTTCTCAAGAAGCTATTCCGGTCACGTTGTCAAGGGATAATAAGTGTTATACCGCCAAGATCCGCTGGCTCCATCCTGGTCACCACTCTGTGAACATCATGTTGGACGGTGTGGTGGTTCCGGGCACGCCGATTCGCGCCAATGCAGAGGGTAAAAAACTCGCTCTTATTTCATCAGCGCTGGTTGGTGATGGCGCCACAACTGCCACGGCTGGAGAAGATGCCGAGTTTACGCTTCTCGCTCGCGATTACGGAGGAAACCAAATTAACAAGGGCGGCGCTGACTTGGCGATTTCTTGTCGAGCCAGCGGCAGAGAACCAATTGCTGGTGAAATCCATGATAACGGCGACGGCTCGTACCGCTGCATCTACTCGAGTACGATTGCGGGCGATATCGAAGTCATCTTAACGTTGAATGAAGGCACGACGCAGACGAAGCGTTTGATCAATGTCAAATGCGAAGCGGCTGAGTGCGAAATCAGCGAATGTCGTGTTGATGCTGGTAAAATGATGTTACTTTGGAATGCGGGAGATGCTGGTCTAATTCGCGTCCAACGCCGGGATAAGTATGGCAACCCGACGACTAAAGACACCGCAAATGGTCTTAACCGATTTGCCGCCGAAGTTGTCGGACCAGGATGGGCTGATTGTGAAGCCTTGGAGCTTGGCGACGGTTCGTGCGAACTTCGTCTTGTCGCTCAGGCTGCTGGGTCCTACGACATCTCTATCGTTGCCTTGGCCATCGACGAAGAAACAATGACGCCACTCGATGTTCCATCCGTTGAACTCACTTCTTTCAGCGCCATGGTGAGCAGTCACGAGACTTTCCCGTCTTCTTGCGTCGCTCGAATGGCTCTCGTCAATGCCGGTAAAGAGGAAACGCTCGCCGAAGTGGACGCCGATATTACGCTGCCGTCCACTATCATGGCGGGGGATGAGATTGCGATGCACGTCTTATCGCGAGACTTGCACGGGAATCCCACTAACTGGCTTGGCGGCGAACGTATCGCCGTTCACGCACGCGGACCGATCGAAGTTCCGTTCGCTCCTATGGATGCGGTCGGCTCTTTCACGGCGGTCATCACAACGGCCGGAGCCTACTCGGTCGCCGCCCTCGTCGGCGACTGTGCGTGCAACGGATGGCCAAGAATCTTGCAAGTCGTCGCTGGTCCGTGTAACCCGGAGAAGTGCACGATAAGTGGCGATGCGCTTGGCAACTGTGCAACAGCGACTCCTATTTCGCTGTTGATGCAAGCTATGGACCAGTACGGCAATCCGCGCTCGCTTGGCGGTGATTTTATTGAAGCAGTGTTGATCAACGAAGACGAAGGTACTATTGATACACAGATAATCGACAATACCGACGGTACTTACACAATTAATTTCGAGCTGGACATGCCGATTGAGCATGAGCTGTGGATTTCCGCCAATGGCCTGCGCGAGAAACAAAGTCGCTACAGCTTGATGCCCAGCCTTGGAGCGCTACAAGCGTCGGATTGCGTCATCAACGGTCTCGGCGGCGAGCGTTTGTGTCTCGCCGATCGCTCGACACTTTTCGTGCAACCAGCGAATCCGAGTCGCGTGATGAGTGGTCGGGAAGCCGTGGTGGTTTCTGTTCGCACGCCGAGCGAAATGTCCTTCAACTTGCCCCTGAAGTTTGAAACCGAAACGCGAAGATTTTCATGTCCCCTTCTTTGGGTTGAAGTCGGCGATCATCACATCACTGTCAATCTTGCTGGTGAAGTCGTTCCGGGTTGTCCATTCATGGTTCGTGTGCGAGATCCAGATGAAGAATTTGAGGAAATCGAAGGCGAGGAGCCACAGACGGCGATGACCATGGTTCCCGCGGATAACTCTTTCGGATTTGTCTACACCAACGACAAGACGGCCGTCGCCGCGGCGCAAGCCGCGAGTGGCAGCGGTACGACCGCCATGGACCCGAACGCAGAAGAAGAAGAAGAAGAAGACGAAGATACCTTCACATTTGGAACCGCACTCAACCCGCCACCTCCGCAACAAGTGGATTCGACCATCGCCATTATCCGCAAGCTCGAGCTCGAAGATGCAGGCGACGCGCTTTCTGATATGCGTCCGGAGGTTGCCGCGGCGGTTTTGCAGCGCTTGAATCCACAAAAGGCTGCGTGTGCTGCGGCGATGATGTCTCCTACTGAACTCAGTGCAGCGGTGGTAACGATGACCGAGGAAAGCGTATTGAGCATGCTCAACGACGCACCACCGGCCGCACGTGCGTCCATCATCGAGTCTTTACCGCCCGCTGCGGCGGCGCAAGTGATGAATGGTATGGATGCCCGCGCCGCTTCCTTGTGTGTCAATAAGCTCATTGATCCCGACGTTGCAGCGGCAATCATCGCTAAGATGAAACCCGCAAAGGCAGCCGAGATGATGCAGTTCATCCCAGCTGATGCACAAAAGGCAATTTTGATCGAACTCGATCCGGTATCCATGTGCGCATTGGTCACTGGTGCGTATGAGCCGACGGTGGCGGATGCCATCAGGCGAGGCCTGCAAGTGTCCCCGGACACTGTCAGTATCATCTTTACCACCGCTCCGGCGGAAGAGTGCGCTAAGATGGTCCGAAACATGCAACTTGACGCTCAAGGTTGTGAAATCGCAGCCGGTGCTATGCAGCGCGCTGCGCGAACGCATCCTCGCGCTGTTGAAAATATTCTCGCCATGACGAAGATGACCGCCGTCGACGGCGGCGCCGCCATCAAGGCAGCCGTGTTGAGACAACCGGGAGGCGACGTGATCGTCAAGAACGCCGAAACGAGTATAGAAAAGGGCGAGATTGAAATCCCCGCGCCCGTCGTGAAGACAAGGCAAGCCAAATTTAAGTGGGGTGGCACCGGTCTTAAGCCGAGCAAGACTGCGTCCGAGCGCGCTGCGCGTTCGCTCGCCGGTATGGCTCCAAAGGTGTCTGCTCAAGCGCTCGCTGACATGCGTCCCGGTGCTGCGGGCGCGGTGCTCGCATCGATGGACTCTGAACGCATCTCAAGTATCATCGCCGTTATGGATCAGGACGTCATGGCGAGCGCGGTCGGAAGTATGGAGGCTGAAGAGGCATTACGCGTCATCAGCAGCTCATCAAATGCGGCGCGTGTGACGATTGTCGAAGCGCTCCCGGCTGGCGCTGCAGGATCCATCTTGAGTATGTTACCAGCGGACGAAGCCGCGGACTTGCTCCGAGCCATGGATGCCAGCGCCGCCATTGAAGCAGTGAGCTCGATGCCCGCCAAGGCGGCTGCACTTGCCCTGCAAGAGCTCCCTGACGATCAAATGTCGACGTATTTGCTCACGCTTCCGCCGAGCACGGCGGCACCTATCCTCTCGCACATGTGCGAGAGAGAAGAGGGCCGAGTGAGTGCGTCCAAGGCGTTACAGCTGTTGAGCACGCTCAATGCAGATAAGACTACATTACACATCAGTGGAATGTTACAACGAGATCCGAAGAGCACAGCGAAAATCATGACCGAACTCACCCAAGACGCTCGTGCAGCTGTGTTGGGTGCCTTGAACGCAAAGGATGCTGGCAAGGCGCTTCAATTCTTGGGGCCTCAAAATGCCGCATCTTCGCTCGTGGCTGCGGTAGCTGCGGGTACGAGTCCAGCGGTTGCCGCAGTTGCACTCGAATCGTTGGCACGCCTCGGTGTTTGGCCACCAAGCATTGACGTGCCGCGTTCTGGCGCCAAAGTGCGAGGTCCGCTTGCTGACGTCCTGTTGGTCATGTTCGAGCTTGAGCCTGAAGCAGCAGCGCAAGTACTCACCGCGCTCGATCCCGATGTCAGCGCATCGGCCGTCGGAGCAATGACCCCTGCAACCGCTGGTGCACTCGCGAGCGCCATCCCAGATCCAAAGGCTGCTGCGCTCTTGTTGGAGTCAATGCCGCACGCCAAACGGGCGGCGATGATCATCAAGATGCGTCCACAGCCCGCTGCGGATGCGGCATCGAACATGGAAACAGAGAACATCCTCGCTGTGATGAAAACGCTGTATGAAACGTTGGATCCGGCGACAATGACGATTGCGAACGACATCATCTCGAAGATGGAGCCTTTCAAAGCTGGTTCCGTCGTTGCGGGTCTGGATGAAGCACACGCTGTCCGCATCATGTCAGCGTTGCCTGCTTTGGTTGCCGCCGCCTTGATTTCCAGTGGTGGTCTTCCGAGTGACAAGGCTGGTACATTCCTCGATCGCGTTAAGGTAGATCAAGCGGAGAATGTCCTCGCGGCACTCCCTCCGACTCTCGCGGAGGAAGCCGTGCAGAAGGTGTCAAGCGCCGAGCTGAAGTCGAAGACGGCGTCTCGCACGGTGGTGCACCTGACCTCATCCCAAATCTCGGGTCCTGGATGCGAAGAATGCGTCGCCGGTCTGGAAACCAAGTTCATCTTCGAAAGTTCCAATCCAGGCGGTGTTCGAATTCACAAGGGTGGCGCGACATTGCAGTGCACAATCCATCATTTAACCTTCAAGTCGAAAGACGGGACAAGCGACGTGGATTTCATTCGAGGCGAAGGCAAACGCGTGCAGGTGCAAGACATGATGAACGGTGCGTACGAGTTCCCTTACAAGCTCGATAAAGCCGGCGAGTACGACGCCGTGATTACGTCTGCCGGACAGACTCGTGTCGTGCGACTCAGGTGTAAACCAACGATACTTGATCCGACGCAGTGCTCGGTGGTGCCGGTTGAGGAAGGAACCACGTGGCGGGCGGGTGAAATCCTCGTAGTCAAGTTGCTTTGTCGCGATCGATTCGGAAATGATGTCGCGCCACCGAAACAGGGCGATGCTGGTGTTGATTTCGTCTTGCTAGCGGATGGAGAAGGACCGAGCGTCGTCGAGGCAGAGGTCGTCAACGACCCAGCTGGTGTCGGCGCCTTCGCGAAATTCCGCGCGACGGAGAGTGGCAAGTACTCGCTTCGCATTTTTACGGCAGACGTCGGCCGTCAATGGTGGGGTGGTGTACAACGCGACTGCATTCAAGGTGCACCGATCGATATCATTTTGACGGCCACCGCCGCAGATGCCTCGCGCTCAAGCGTGCAGCTCAGCGGCATTCGTGAACGAGGTGGTAGCATGCTTCTCGGTTTGGCTGGTCGACAAATGGCCGTCGTCATTTTCGCCAGAGACAAGTTCAACAACGAAGCAGTCTTTGATAACCAAAGACTGCGTGTTGATGCTGTCGGTGTCGCTACTTCTGTATTTAGCCTTGCCTCGAAAGAGCCCGGAGAAGCGATGTTTACGAGTGCACTCCAGCGAGCAGGCACTTACTCGCTTCGCGTGACTGTGGACGGTAAGCCCGTGCACGGCTTCCCCCGTAACTTGCAGGTTGTTGCCGCTCAAACGGATCCGCGTTTCTGCTCCATCCGCGGAGATGCGCTCAACACTGTCGTTGCAGGCGAAGTCACGAAGGTTCTCGTCAATGCCGCGGATCGGTACCAAAATGTCTGCCTCGAAGGCGGTGATAGACTCACGGCGCGCCTTCTCGGTCCGGCGGGTTCCATCGATGCCGATACTGCTGATTTCGGCGATGGCACGTACCGATTGTCTTTCGTCGTCCCTCGGGCTGGTGAGTGGAGAATCTTCTTAGCGGTCAATGGTGTGGAGAATCCGAAACCCGCGACTTCATTCGTCGCTTCTCAAGGCGGCTTGACGTCAAAGCAGCTCATGCTCATTCCATCTGACAAGCGTGACGAGTATATGGTGGGTTCTGAATCTGAATTCTTCATTCAGTCCATCGATTACGAAGTCGGAGGTCTCGAAGTGAACGGTCATGAGGCTATCTGTCTGCGACTAATCGCACCCTCTGGCTTGTCCACGATTGTTCCGTTGAGGTTGACCAAAGACAAGGCGCGTTACCGCGCCGATATCATGTGGCCTGAAGTGGGCTCGCATTCGCTCATCGCGGCGTTGAACGGCGAAACTATCGTTGGATGTCCATTCTCTGTGCAAACCTCCGCAGCACAGGTGTACGTCCCGGGATGTAAGATGACTGGCACGGGCTCGACGAAGGCTGTCGCGGGCGAACGAGCGTCGTTCATCGTCGAGGCACGAGACAACCGAGGCAACCGCATGATGGGCGGAGGCGCTACTCTGAGCGCCGTCGTACAATCTACGTTGACCCCTGGGAAATCAGTCAAGGCTACCATGCTTGATCAAGGAGATGGTACGTACGTGTGCAGCTACACGATTAACAAAGCAGGTCCGTTCACCATCGTTGTGTCCTCACCAAACTCGCAAGCGACGCTCAGCGCCACGTGCGTTGCCGGACCAGCGGATCCAGCATACTGCCGAATCGACGCGAGCGACGTCAAACATATTGAAGCCGGTACGCGCGGCATCGTCAAGGTGTTACGCGCCGATCGCTTCGATAACTTGATTCCCGCTGGTGCGGAGTTGATGCCATTCCGCGTTGAAGTCACTGGCGTCGGCCCCGCGGATGTCGAAACCGTCGAAGCCGGAGACGGTTCGGCAGAAGTTCGATTCGAGGCTCGTGCAGTCGGTCGATACACTCTTTACGTGTGGAGTGGCTTCAAACGCGAACCTGTGTTGGGTTCTCCGTGCGAGATTCAAGTCTTACCCAGTCAGCCCGCGGCTTCATCCTGCAAGGCGCAGTTACAAGGCGCCGAGTTCAAAGCTCAAGGCGTGTACAGCGCGCAAGCGGGTACCTCTGTCACGGTGCGCATGCAACCGCGCGACAGATTCGGGAATACCACGGCTTGGAAGTCCTGGCAAACACTCAGCGTTACCGCGAGTGGTACCGAAGACATCACGTTCACAGAAGTCGATGATCAAGATTCGTCCCGCGGCGTGTTTCGCGCAACGTTTTCGAAAGCCGGCGCGTACGTCATCTGGGTTACCGTCGGTGGACAAACCATCGTCGGCTGGCCGCGAGTCGTGCAAATCATTCCGGGCACCACCAACGCCAACGTCTCTCAGCTTCGTCCCGAGGCCGATAGTATGGCTCTCGCCGCCGAACTGGTGCGCCACGGTGGAAACGACGCTTCTCTCATCGACGCGCTCGGCCGTCAATCCACCGACGTGGACAAGTTGCGCGGTGAGATGATCGCTTTGAAGCAAAAGTTGGCTTCCTACGAACGCGCTGAACACGATGCGCGTCAGCGTGGCGCGATAGACCCCGCCGCCACCGCGCTGACGACTGCGCAAGTGGACAAGAAGAATATGAAAACCATGCAGTTGATGGTCGCCGAGACCGAGTCCGATCGAGGCACGCTCGACTCCGCCAACGACGACGACGAGTTCGGCGACGCATCGCCATTCTATGACGACGCGGAGTTTGAAGACGCGGAGTTTGAAGACGCGCGATCGCCGTGAAAGTAAACGCGGATACGCGCGCGCAACCGCGACTCATCGTACCGCGCGACGCGCTCGCGCGGCGACGCCTCGCGCGCGCCGCGCGACCGTCTTCGCCGGTGTACTACTATCAATCCACCTTTTAACCACCCTAGCGAACGCAGTAGCTCATAACGACGCATCACGCCGCCGTCCCGCGTCCGCCGCGTCCGCGACGCGCCGCGCGCGCCGTCGCTCGCGCGCGCGCGCGGTCGAGCGTTCGACCGATCGCTCGCCATCGTCCGCGCGTCCGTTCGCGCGCGCGCCGACCGACCGCCCGCGCGTCGAATCCACCGGTCGCCGCGCTTCGCCGCCCGCCGCGCGCCGCGCGTCGCGTCGTCGCCCGTCGCGCGTCGACCGCGCGCGTCGCGTCGTCTTCGGATAACGCGAAAAACGTTTCGTCTACCCCGCGCCGACGCGCGCCATCGTCCGCGCGTCCGACGTAAAAGTAAAAGTGTTTATTCGGTATTAGGTGGATAATGGCGAAAATGCGGTGTTTTATGCACCGCATGTTCGCGCGCGCGAGCGCCAACGGGCGCGACGCGCGTCGCGACCGCGCGGACGCGCCGCGTCGCGCGCCGGTCGCGACGCGCAGAGCGCGTCGCGCGCGCGGACCGACGCGCGACCGACGCGCGCGCCGATCGAGCGCGCACGCGCGCGTCGAACCGCCGACGCGCGCCGACGTCGCGATGCGCGCGAACGCGCGCGGAGGCGTCGAACGACGACGAATGCTGACGCGGACGGCG
>Ga0222716_10001838_pt1 | contig 17503 bp, 15 predicted proteins | sample C33_13DmetaG_FD_165044 | JGI IMG/M metagenome (GOLD analysis project Ga0222716, IMG submission 165044) | Estuarine water microbial communities from San Francisco Bay, California, United States - C33_13D | ecosystem: Environmental > Aquatic > Marine > Unclassified | place: USA: California... | reverse complement strand
TACTGTAGGCTTGGAAGGGAAAAAATTAGAAAGATTAACAAAATACAGAAAAGGATATCCTGTTTATGTTTGGCCCTCGAAATCCAATTCAGAGAGAATGCTTCTGGATGCGGGGCTAACTGGACTTACTGATGACCTTGCACCTACTTCAGTAACTCTTGATTCTGGACATGCTAGATGGACAAAACCAGCTACACAACCACTAACTAAAGAACAACGTATAGATTTAGATGGGACTCCAATCGAACAACATTTCTCAAAAGTTAATGAAATGAAAAAAGAGGTTACTCCCTGGCATGAGCTTACTGAAAATGAGAGGATTGATTTCATTTCTAGTTGGAAGAAAAAATGGTCATGGGAAAGAGAAATTAACTCATTGATTAAAGAAACCTCGCCATCAAGTTTGCCTTGGGAGGCTCCTAGAATAATTGGCCATAGAGGTACAGGGAAATCTCATAAAAATGGATCTTCGTGATTATTCTATTCTTCTAAGGGGTTGATTCTTAGGGATATATTTAGGCCTGTAAATAGGAGTCCCTCTACCGTCTCTAGCATTCCTCTCATCAAGTATCTGAGCACTAATACCTGCAACTCTCGCCCAACCGAAGAAGGTAGTATAATATTCAGGCATTCGGAAACCAACTGAATGAAGTAAGCTCCCACTTGCAATGTCTACATTAGGATAAGGATTACTTATCTTAGGAATTTCACTAAGAATTGGAGGTATTACTTCTCTCAATGCCCTTGCTATCTTGAAATATTCGTGATCTGGACATATTTCATCTCCTAATTCAAACAACAGGCGCGCACGAGGATCTTCAGCTCTCAATACTCCGTGACCAAAACCATAAATTTTCCTACGATTCACCAACTCCGTACGGACGAAATCTTCAATTTCTTTATGATCGGAGGTTCCAATTCTTTTGACAAATTCTAAACAAGCCTGATTGGCTTGACCATGTAAAGGCCCTGAAAGAGCATTCATTGCGCTCGAAATTGAAGAGTAGACAGAGGCCCATCCTGAAGCAACTGCTTTACCGGAAAATGTCGAAAGATTACCGCCACCATGATCCATATGAAGAATGAAAAAGAATCTTAGCACTCTTTCGATATCACGGGCTTGAACGCCTTCAAAACCCATCATATGGACAAAATTTTCTACTAATCCTAAACCGGGTTTACGTGGCTTCAATTTCTCTTTTTCACCGCTTCTTAAACGGAAAATTCTGGCCATTACTTCTGGCATTCTAGCGATAAGATTCATCGCGTCAGCCCTTGTATCACCTGTTTTTTCTGCCGCCCCTAAAGCCATGATGCCGATTGAAAGCCATTCCATAGGATGGCCACTACCAGGAGTTAGAGATTCTAAAACTCTGAGCGCACCTGTAGGAATGTTTTCTCCTCTTTGTGTTAATTCCGCACGAAACTCTTCTGATTCTTCTTCGGTTGGTAATCTCTTATTGAATAGTAAAAATATCACATCTTCTTCTTCCATATCTACTAAATCTTCAACAGGATATCCAACATAGTGAACTCCTTCATAAGGATCAACAAAAGAAGTCTGACAAGTACCTACAGGGACTCCTCTTAGCCCTGAATCTAGATTCTTATCAGTAATCGAAAATAATACTTTATCATCTGCCATCTAGTACCACAAAACATTGTCCCAATATGGTCAAGTGATAATATCTCCGTCATTAAGTTTAGAAAATGCCCTCCTCGGATTCAGATTATTAATGAGGTATTATGTCAAAATTACCCGTAATAATGAAACATAATGTATTGTGAGAATATAGTATGTCTAAATGGCGCGAACGTCTCAATGATTATGACGACGAACACAGACATATGCTAGAAGGTGGCTCTATAAGTCAACTATTTTTGAACTATTCTTTATCATTCTCACATCCTGTTTTTGTAGGAATTGTTTATGGAATTGTGATAAATTTAACGTTACTATTACCTATATTTTATGAAGGCAATACAGACTCTGAAGGGTTTTCTGACATCGTACAGAAATGGGCTAATGAAAGTTTGATAATCTTACTTTTGTGTGCATCTTTAGGTGCCATCTCCGCTATTATCTCATCTATTGTTAGGTGGCCACCTGTAAGACTTGAGAGAAGAAGAAGATACCTCTACCCGTTACCCTTCATTGGATTCTTAATCACTACAATTACAATAATTTTTTCAACTTCGGAAGAATTAAAAATTTTAGGTTATTTCATCTTATTAGCTCCAGGGCCACTATATATCCAGATTTCATATGCTCCAAGATGGAGAATGATTGAAAGAATCGACAGAGACTTAGACCCATTTGAAGGCATGAAGAAAACAATATTCCGTGAAAATAAAAATGAAGAGTTAATCGAACAAAATTATGATGAGTTAGAAAATGCCATTGAAGAATTAGATTTATGAATCTAGTGATATATAATTAACTTGTGAAACTGCAACTAATTTATCATCCATGTCATATATTTCCGCCTCTGCTAAACTTAAGTTACGACCTGTCTTAATTACTTTAGCCACACATCGAACATCCGTCTTACAAGGTCGTAAAAATCGAATATTGAAGTCTGTAGTGGCAACTTTACGCTCTGAACCAATTTTTGTTAATATTGACCAGCATGTAATGCTATCTGCAATAGTAGCAAGAATTCCTCCATGGAATGTTTCAAAAATTCCATCCCACATAGTGTCTCTAGGAATAAAAGCTTCACATTCACCTTTATCGAGCCTTAAGATTTGCATTTTCAAAGTTTCAGTAATTGGAACTGAATTAATTCTTTCCAACATTGAATCAATTACTTCTTTTTCTAAAGTTGATGTTTGAACCATTAAATCACTTCATATTAATTTGAGTCGAGGGCCTATTCCTTCTAATATTCTAAGTACATTATCTAAATCGTCACGACTTAGCCCAGCGGACATTTGTGTTCTGACTCTGGCCTTATCCCTAGCGACCATTGGAAAAACTATGGCTCCTGCCATGATATTATTTTCACTAAGTTCTTCAGATAATTGCTTAGCCACGAGAGATTCTCCACACATTATAGGTATAATTGGAGTTTGGGAAGAACCAGTATCGAAACCTAATGATTGTAATTCTTTACGGAAATAATTTGTATTTTCCCAAAGCCTTGAATGGTGTTCTGGCTCACTCATAAGAACCTGAATGGCTGCCTTTTGTGCAGCAGCCACTCCAGGTGGCTGGCTACCTGATAAAAGCCAAGACCTAGAATGATTTAATGCGTGATTTCTAACCTCTTCAGAACCTGCGAGAATCCCACCTTGAACTCCAAGTGCTTTTGAAAATGAGCCCACTTCAAAGTCAACTTTACCTTGTAAATTGAAATGATCGACAATTCCTGCGCCTTTTTCTCCTAAGACTCCTTCTCCATGACAATCATCGACATAAACCATTGAATCATATTCTTCTGCTAACTTACTGACTTCATCCAATGGAGCTATATCTCCATCCATTGAAAATACACCATCTGTAATAATTAATTTTCTGTCTGCGTCAGAATTTGCCTTGAGGACTGCTTCTAACTCGCCCATGTCATTATGTGAATAAACGCCTCTGCGCGCTTTTGTTAACCTCACTCCATCAATTATTGAACCATGGTTTAACTCGTCGCTGATTATAATGTCCTCTGGACCTCTGACCAAAGTAGGAATTAATCCTACATTAGCAGTGTAACCCGCAGAATAAATTAATGAAGATTCTACTTTCTTAAATTCGGCAACTTTTTTCTCCGCTTCAAGGTGTATATCCATCGTGCCAGATATTGCCCTTACTGAACCACTGCCAGCTCCATACTTACGAGTTGCAGAAATCATAGCTTCTATGACTTTGGGATGATTTGTAAGATTGAGATAATTGTTTGCAGAAAGCATAATAGTTTCTTGACCATCAATAAAACACCTCGCATCGTTAGAGGTTTCCAGAGTAGGAGGATTCCAATCTAAACCTTCTTTTTTTATCTCATTATAACGCAATGACATCCATGATGTATCTGCAGCCATGAACTGGCCAAGGGGATTGAGTTCATTGGTGCTTCTATGAAATGATTACTAATTTTGTTAATCGACGAGTTAAAGATTGGCACCCACACGGATATCTTGATGGCGGCAGGAGTTAGTGTAACGATACTAGGAACTGCTCAAGATGGGGGAATACCACAAGCCGGTTGCTCATGCCAAAGATGTCTAGATGCGCACAGAGATTTGAAATTAAGAAAATATCCTGTATCTCTCGGAATACTCGGAGTTGATGGAACTAAGCATATTATTGAAATTACAAAAAATCTTTCTGAACAATTAGTTATTTGGACTCCGGATCAAAATGAGTTATTCATTCCTGAGACAGTATCTATTACACACCTACATCTAGGTCATATAGAAGGGATTGGGCAATTAGGGAAACCAGTAATGGGATTAAGAGAAGTGGATGTCTATCTCAGTCCAAAAAATAAGGATATTTTGGATAATAGAAGTGATATAGTATTAATGGGAGAGGAGGGAAATATTAGGACACATTGTAAAGATTTTTATGATCTTTTTGAACCAAAAGATGGATGCGGTTTTAGCCTACAGTTTATTCCCATCCCTCATAGAAGTGAATTAGGAGACAACGCTGCGATAATTATCAAAGCAGAGGGGAAAAGCATCCTCTTTATGCCAGATCAAGACTCATGGGATGACACATTAGATTATCATTCAAAAGATAATATTAGAGATTTTTTGAAAATGTTTGATATCGATGAAGCATTAATTGATGGGACATTTTGGAGTATAGATGAATTACCAAGAAGAGATATTTCCAAAATACCGCATCCAACAATACAAGAAACTATTCAACTTCTAGGTAGGAAAAGGAAAGGTGACCCTGAAATCTCATTTTTACATCTAAATCATTCAAATCCAGTTAATGATTTAGGTTCAGAGCAAAGAAAAGTTGTTGAAGAAAATGGATGGAAAATCTCTGAAATGGGTGATGTACTAAAATTATAGGATATTCTAGCGGCAATCCTCTTGAATAAACAATTGGGCGCACAACCATGCATCTATCAGGGAAAGTGTCGAGTGGGCTTGGAAGAGCGCATGTATTCATGGCTCAATCTCATTATCAAGAACAATTCAAGAAAGTTCTTCAAGTCAGTGCATGGCCAGGTACTTTGAACCTTGATATGGATAACTCAAGCCTCAAAGATTATCAAAATCTGAGAATATTATCAGGACTTGAGAAAGGAGAGGTTACGCTAAATACCAAACCATTTAGAATCAAAGGTTTCGAAAGAGATGGGAAATCTTTTGGAGGCGCTACTGCTTTTCTGGCGAAAATATCTTCAGATAATAAAAATTGGATAGATTGCGCTATATTAATTCCTGATTTGACGAGACATACTGAAACCGCTGAAGTAATTTCAGGTTCGTTTCTAAGAGAATCACTACCATGTAAAGATGGAGATAGATTAGAAATCAAGCTATATTAAGTGAATTTTCCCAATCTCTTTCAATTAAAAGCCCCATTTCTAATTTAGCCATTGATAACCATCTCTTGAATCGGTGCTTTTTTTCTGGTGGCATAGAAAAACCAGTAGTATCAGGTTCGCATTCTAAACCCATCCTTTCAGAATATTGATGTTCAATTGACCAAAGTATTAGTCCATGTGAAGCAGCCCTACCAAGATCTACCGAAACATCTGGATTTTCTAATGCTGATTTGAATAAATCAAAATCTATCCTTCCAGTTGCGACTCCAGTAATTGCAGCCGCAAGCCTCCTAACCTGATTCCATAGGAAAGCCTCTGAACTTAGACAAATACCAATAATCCTCCCATCAGACGAAAACCATGGTTTACAAAAATCAATTGTACGTATTGGGTTCTTATCCTCTTCTAGTTTACAAAAATTTGTAAAATTATGTGTGCCAATAATTAACTGGCAGGAATTAATGAATAAATCTTCATTGATTCCTGACGACCATTCTTCAATTAATTCTGTTCGATAAATGTATGTTCTATTTATGGCAGCCCTACTTCTTACATCGGAATCAACTTTAACTAAATCCCATGCACATAATCCCTCAGGAAATCGATTATTTAATACTTTTAGAATTGTTTTTTTCTCTACTTCTTCCCAAACTGTGATTGGAATGTCAATACAGGCAAGATTCATCCGAACACTAACGCCCGCATCAGTTCGACTGGACATTTCTAAACATCCGTCAGTCCACCAACTGACTTTCCTTAACGCATTTTCAATCGCCCTTTGGACTGTAGGAACATCAGGCTGGATTTGTGAACCATGAAAATGGCTGCCATGATATCCGAATGCGACCATTATACGGCCGCTAGTCAATCGGAATCCCCCAATTAATCCTCAGAAAGATATTCCATTGCTTCTTCAACGGAAGAGAAACCTAATCCTAGAATCGCAAATTCTATTGCTACAGGGATAAATTGTCTAGCGAATTGTTCACTACGATCATAACCAACTTTAACATCAATAGAATCGATTAATTGTTTCGCCGCTTCATAAAGATGGAATGAAACATCAACATCCTCAATCTTCTTACCAAGCTCAATCAATTTTTTAAACTCTCTAACAGCCATAGGAACACGATCAAACTCGATTAAAGCGTTTGCGAATGCGGCCTGATATTCAGCATTGTCGGGTTCTAATCCAGCAGCCTTTCTCAGGTAAGATTGTACTTTACCCTCATTAATTCTATCATTTCCTTTTTCATCAAAATTACCATTTTCTTGGATTTCAAACATTGCTGCTTCAGCCCATCCATGATATCCTGCGGGGTCTTTAGGATTCTCATTTACATGGTTCTCGAATATTTCCATGGCTCCCATGAAATCTCCTTTGGTAATGTGTTGTGCTGCAATTGTGATGACATCTTCTTCGGTCATGTGAATCCCTCTAATGTTCTCTCGATACCTTTTCATTAATAACAATGCGGAAACTTAAATTTCTATTTCAACATTATAAGTATCAATCAATTCGTTAGCTAATTCATAAACTACCATCGGTTTTTTTACTCCAAATATGCACTCTGAAGGAGGCATAGATAAGTCTTTTTTTGCTCTCTTGTAAAAAATAAACACTTTGATTATTTGGAACACTCTTTGGAATCCTCCTCTTTCAGAACTTACTTTAAGTTTTAATTCTAAATTACCCTCAGTAATTGGTAATATGTTACCATATCCCATTACTTTACCTAAGTAAGATATCTGTGTTTTCAGATTAACTAATTCATCTAATTTGAAAACTGTGATTGAATTATAAAAAAATAAAATTTTTCTCCTTATGTAAACATTATTATCAGTAATAAGATATGAATAAGAAAATTGTGAAATAACCGTGAAAAGAAGGAAGATTAACGAATTAATTATCCCTAAAGCAAGAAACCAAGAATCGAACCATTCAGGGATATTTAGCCCTTCTTTACCTATTAATACTAAAATCCAATCAATTATATTTATTATAAACCAAAAAGAGGGTACTAAACCTATCATAATTAAGAAAATAGTTGTTTTAAAATTCGAGGTAGAGATATTGAGAAAATGATTAATTCTCGCTATCATTAACATGATAATAATAAATGCAAAAACGTCAATTAAATCAAATAATTGATCTATTATACGTAAAATGGTATATCCCAAACCATCTTTTCCTTCGGCATATACTGTTACCGCCACACGGTAAAAGATGAAATGAGTGGCGAAAATTATTGCAGCGAGTATATACCTAGGCAAATATGAAAGAAATGTTGGAGAACCCATCCATATAGGTGTCTCATTTACATCAACTAGAGAAAACTTTTTTCTAGCCAAGTCTTCATCAATTAAGTCTCTTGATTCAGATACAAGTTCATTCAATCAAAACACCTCTCAATGTAGTAATCCCCACGAATGCTCTGCATTACCATGTATCCAAGAATAATCTTTCTTTGTTCGAAGCCCTTGCTCATCTAATATTGAAATTCTCAGTAATTCTAGAGGATATTCATTGTATGTAAGGTGGCTGACCATTCCTGCACGAGTTGGTTGATCGAATGTCCATTTAGCTCGAGAGGCGGCTCTAACTTCTAAGGAAATTTTTGTTTTTTCATTCCACAAACGAACTCTGAATTTTGGTAACTTATTACCGTCATTATCAATCAAAATTTCTTCCCCCTCATCAGGCTCAAGCAACTCTACTTCGCAATTTTTAAATTCTTCAGTACCCTCTCTTTTAGCATCATGGAAAATACCCGAACCAATTTTAGGATTTCTAAAAATATCTCTCAATTTCCAAGGTTTATCATCCAAATTTAAACATGAAAATGAGAGATGCGGCATAAACCAATCTAAATAAGACCCATCATCAAAATGTAGCATACCCCAAAACCATGGGAGTGTTGGCGCCTGAACACTAACTTTCTGAAAGTAACCAGTACCCTCAAATTTCTGCCCATCTATTACAATAGAGGCTTTAGTACCCTGAATTCTCAATATATCATAACCCATATTAGAAAAGAAAACATTGTTCTTGTATGTCAATTTACTTGGCGGGCCCCACCAAGGAGTAAGTTCTGCCTTAATTGATTTAGGAGCCCCATTTTTTTGTGCCGCTACATCACTAGTCAAGTTCAGCCAAAATTTCTTGTTACCTTCAGTTAAGCCGAGAGATAAATCATCATCAACCAGCGGGATAACAGCTCCTGAACCTTCACCGGAGCCTTTGGTAGGCCATAACGGATGTTTATCATCTATAGATACCATTTTACACTCTTTCATGATTAGAGGCTCATGCATTTCTTTACCATCATACCACCATGAACATACCATTCCCGGGACTACATGCCCATTATGTTCATCAATCCTCATTCTCGAACCTGGTTTCCACCAATGATCATTAACACGAATTGCAGGTGTCTCTTTAGAAGACCATAGGACCATTAATTGTCTAGAACGAGAGGGATTATCGGGGTCTGGAATGAATAATATTACCCACCACCACCACCACGAAAGACGAGGCAATGATGGCATAATATCTAAACGCCATAATGATGAATAATCACCAGAAAATCTTTTTATTGCATCTTTCATAATAAAAACTCACATAATTTCCTTTTTTCTAAAAATTAATTGTCCAATCAAAATCATACCTACGCTGAAGATGAGTATGAAAACCACGCTTATTATCAATGCGATGAATGGATTCCCAGTACCTAGGGTATGAACAGGTGGGTGCCAGAAAAAGGATATCCCTGTTTCTAGACCGAATGCTTCCGACCGTTGTTGCATTAGCGAAGTATCGCTCCAAGCAATCATCACAGTGGCATCAATAATCTGAATCGCCCAATGCGATATAGATAACATAGTGATGCTAGAATTAGGAATTGTGATTGTAAAAAGACCCATTAAAAATTCCCAGATTCCAAAAAGGATACAAAGGTATACTCCATATTTAGGTAGAACCAAGCCTACGGTATTGAAAACTGAACCATATGCAGTCAAGACTAAGATTGTAGAAAGTGATATTCCTAACCAAACAGGATAATCTGAAAGTCGAATTATTGATTCTCCGGGTCCTATAATTGAAGTGATAAATGCTATAATAAAGGTTAAAATCACTATATATGACACAACAATTGCTAGATAACCTAGTAATCGATATAGAATAAACTCACCTCGATGTATTGGTTTAGAAAGAAGATAATGTAAAGTCCCATTCTCTGATTCATCCCTTACCAATCCCAATGCCAGAAATAAAGGCAAAAATAGACCTAATATCATTACGAATGCTATTTTACCAGTCCCTATTACGAAGGTTCTATGACTTGATTCCCCAATCCATCTAGAGTCATCAGGGTCTTCATCTACATTATAATCTGCTTCGATACTAACTAGATTACCATTTAGATCGTATGTCCACTGGACGTCACAAAATATTCCATTCCTATTATCATCATTAGGGTTACTTTCATCGATATAGTCCTCCCTTAGGCAATCACCATCATCATCAAATCCTTGGGAGCTAGAAATCTTTGTGCCATCCCAATCAATATCATCTTCGTCAATGTACATTGACTTAGGATGCTTTTCAACAAAAAATGACTCTGTAAGATAACCCCATTCTGTATTCCATCCTGGTTCAACAAAGAAATTACCTTCACCAATAAAAATCGCTCCAAACATAAGATAGGTTCCATTTTCGTAAAGACAATAATTTCTACTTAACGAACCCCATTCAAATGCTTCAAAAGGTTCATCCGACAGACCCGCATCTTCACAAATGATTGGTTCCAGATTCCAATCAATCCAATCTCCGTCCCAGAAAAATGGATTTTCAGTTTCTATATCAATCCAAGTAGGAGTAAAATAACCCCACGCAGAAAACCAAGTATGGTTACCATAATGATTTCTAGGTTGGTCATTCCAGTCAATATCTCCTTGATAGATATACTCAGTTGAACCAGGGAAATTTGATTCATCATAATCACTAGTCCCATAGATTCTTTCCTGTCCTAATGGGTATCCATCATTATCCCAATCTTCACTATCACCATCATTATCATAGGGTTCGAATTCTTCTCTAATGGAATCGATATAGAAAATAAGTAGAAGTGATATTAATAGAACACCAATACCCAAAACAACCCAGGTAGAGATTCGATTACGAAGCTGTCGAATTGTTAGTTCAGTAATGGCTCCTGCCTTTCTATCAAGTTGAGTCCAAACAGTAGTTGATAGATTCCTACCTTGCTTGTCTATTTCTTCCATTCATTAGCCTCCAATCAAATACTCTAGTAGAGAATCTAAATTATCATCGGGATTATCAATTCTTGATACCTTTACCTTAGACTCAACAATTACTCGAGGTAAAACTGAATGTGCTGCTGATAAATCATTAGTTTGTATTTCTAACTTACCTTCTTCAGGGAATCTAACGCCATAAATTGGTTCTTCACTGATAAATGCATTAGCTAATTTTCTCGGTTCTTCTGTTGTAATCATAATTCTATGAGGATGTTTATCCAACAAATCCCTAATCGCATAAATATTACCTAGAGCCAATAGTCTTCCATTATGTAAAATTACTATTTGCTCAGTAATTCTCTCAATCTCTTCAAGGATATGGCTTGAAACTAATACTGTTTTTCCTTGATTCCCTAGTTCTTTGATGACATTCATGATACTAGTTCTTGCAATAGGATCGCAGCCATGGAGAGGCTCATCTAATATTATTAAATCGGGATCATGAACTAAAGCATGTGCAATCTTGACTCTCTGCCTCATTCCTTTGCTATATTTACCAATTTCTTTATGGCGAACATCATAGAGATCTACGAATTTTAATACATGCTCCGCTCTAGATTCTGCTTCTTTACGAGTCATTCCGTGTAATCTAGCCAAAGTAGAAACAAAATCTAGACCAGTCATCCAATCATAGAGTCGCTCTGATTCACTAACGTAACCTATTCTTCGATAAGGAGATGTATCTTCCCAAGGGTCGATTCCAAATAACTTAACGCTGCCTTGGCTGGGTTTAATTCTACCCATTAATAATTTGAATAAAGTTGACTTACCAGCGCCATTGGGACCTAATACCCCTGTGACTCCACCTTCTATGGCTAGAGATACATCGTTAATTCCTATTACTTGCCCATACCACTTTGAAACATTTTCAACTAGTATTGAAGGTACTTTATTTCCATCACTCATTCTCTAGTAACCTCCAGCGAACTTACTCTAGAAATTAACACAAAAATAGATACTAAATTCATTATAATTATAGATATGATAGATAAGGACAAAGAATGAGAATAATTTAGTTCTAAGCCTAACATCCACTGACCAAAATGGGCTAGGCAGTCGTAAGGACTCAAAATGTATAAAATCGAAGTTTCAAACTGTAGATCTATCAATAAAGCGACCAATTTAGTTCCGTAAATAATACTCAAAAATGCTATAGCAGAGAAAAAACGACTTTGACTAATACTGGATAAGGCAAGTCCTATCGAAGTATATGTAATAACCAGAACAATACTACATATCAGTCCTGCTAAGAACATAGGTAATGTGTCAATCAAAAAGCCCCAACCTTCACCTTTGAAAACTATGGCCAAAGTGTAGTACGACATGTATGAAAAAATAATTACGAACCCTAAAACTACGGCGACACTAAGATACTTCATCATTGTGTAATCTACTCTAGTAACAGGTCTAGAAAAATATATTGCACTAGTTCCATTTCTTCTATCATCAGAAATCATTCCCCCAACAACTAGTGCTGTTAAAAGAGGCCAATAACATAAATTTCTTGGGAAATAACCCAATACTTGCCCCCAAAGATTGCTCCTATTAATACCCCACATTTTGTCGATAAATCCATCGGGATCAGACCCAAATAGAGATGAAAAGAATAACATTGCAATAGGAGAAATTGCGCCTATGAAAATCACTAAAATTGTTAGTCGAATAAAGGGATTATAATTACGATGACCTTTCGAGGTAAATAGACCAAATACATGATGACGAAAAATAGCATAATTTCTAACCCATCTAGGTCCAAAATCACCATCCCATGGGCGATAATTTTGTTCAAATATTGCACCTATGGATGCCTCTCTCTTGGCGGTAATCGCAAAAAGATCTTCATCTCCGTCATCTGAACCATAAGCGGCTTCCATTCGAGTTTGACCGCCATCTAAATCTATGATTTTATCACTAATTATTGGCACCTCCAGTGTGTTCAGAAGTCATTAAGTCAGAAGTTTTCTTTACTTCAGCCCCTAACTTATCCATAATCAGTAGGAAAATATCCTCTAAATCAGGTTCATACTCACCCATTCTACGAATCTGCACTCCACTCTCAACCGCGCATTCTAAGATAATAGAGATTGTATCTTCTGATTCCACTTTAACTCTAATAATTCTACCTAAACGTCGAACAGATAACCCTCGAGATTCTAAAGAATCTTGCATATTAGAAGAACCACCCCAAACAGAAATTTCTATTTCTTCATCTACTTGCCTTGCCAACTCTTCAATTCGGCTATGAACCACTATTTTACCCTTATAAATCATAACAATACTGTCACAAACTTCCTGAATATCATCCATAACATGGCCGCTCATTAATACAGTCCTATTTCCTTGTTCAACTGTATTTCTTAAAGTCTGCAACATGAATTCTCTTGAGCGTTGATCAAGTCCATTTGTTGGTTCATCACAAATCAATATCTCAGGGTCATGGATTAAAGCGCAAGCTAGTTTAGCAGCTTGTTTCATACCAGTACTAAATGTACCTGTTTTCCTGTATCTCTGGTCTTTAAGGCCTACATATTCCAATACTTCATGAGCTCTTTGAGTAGCATGTGCTGGATTCATACCAATTAATTCTCCAGAATAACGTACTTGATCGAGAGCTGTTAATTCAGGATCTAATGAGTCATATTCTGGCATATATCCTATTTTAGAACGTATGAGGTCACCCTGCGTTCTAATATCATATCCTAAAACCTTGCCGTGACCAGATGTAGTTGTAATAAGTCCTAAAATACATTTGAAAAATGTAGATTTACCCGCTCCATTAGGGCCTAAGATTCCAATAGCACCAGATTCTAACTTAAGATTAAGTTCTTCTAAAGCGACATGAGGGCCATACATCTTCACTAAGTCAGTGGTTTCAATGACTAATTCATTACTAGAAATATCAGTCATTAAATCACCTTCGCACTAGGAGTATCATAACTTCGTTATAATACATGTTCTTGAATTAATCCCCTACAAGACCTGATTATTTTTTTTATTTTTTAATGCACCCTCACGGACTCTTACGGCGATACCTTTTGTCATGAATGCCATATCTCGAGCCGACGTTAAAGGGATGCCATGAGCCACTAATTCTCCATTTGAATCTACAACAAGGCATGGCTGACCCGGAATTAAATGTGGGTCAGCTCCAAGAACATACCCTTGCATTACATTCCTACCCTGGCCTACAAATGGGATAGCGTCATCAACAATCATTACCTTTGCAACACCTGGATGATCTATCTCCTCGCCGTCATACTCTACTCCAAAATGAATAGGAGTTGTAGGGGAGAATTCGTTAATCATTCTGGCACCATTAATTGTTAGTGAAATACCACCATCATTCAGCCTAGGAGATATTATATGAACCCCGTCTGAATATACATTGACCATTCTTTTTGTTTTCGACTTTCGCGAAGTCATTTTCGAGGTCATCTTACAACCTATTGATGGAGAAAGTCCATTTAGAATCGATAATTTATCAACTATAGAACATCTGTCAATCCAATCATATATCTCATTCTTCTCTTCTATCTCTAATTCAGTATTTGGGCCCGGAGTAATTCTAATGAAAGGAAGATCAGATAAATCTAATTCTATTAGTTCGTCAAAAATCTCATCTTCATCCAATGGAGAGTCCCATATGTCATCTGAACCATCAATATGAGACCATGGCGACACATCTTCCAAACTATAAGGAATTAGACCTATTGGAGTAGAGATAAGTATTATTGATTCAGGAATTTCTTCAAGTAATGAGACTATAGTATGTAGTGAGCTCTCTCTCCAAGGTGGGCAGGCCCCTTCGATTATGACTACTCTCTTAGGATCAGTAAGAGAACCATTCCACCAAGAACCTGGAATTCTCCACCTAAGTGCTATTAAAGATTTAAAATGAAGAATATGAGGTCTTTCATCTATGTCTTCTACTAGGTTTTCACCACCCTTTCTAACAGGATTAGTAGAAGAAATCATCCTTAGCGATGAAACTCCAACTGGACCATCATCAGGTTCTTCTAGTTGGTCAAGAACCCAAAGAAATGCCTCTCTTAATTGTGCTGAAGAATGACTCCTTTCTTCTGCTAACTGCCAAATTTTACCATTCCTTATAGCCTCACGGCAGCGAGCTAATTCAGATTGAGTGACTTCTAAATTGTGCCTGGCAAGAACTTTTTCACGTTGTTTATTGTCTAATGACCTGACTTCTTCAGGAGTCCAATTAAATAATTCAGAAGAACTACATGGCCATTCAGTGATTTCATCTAAACGGACTGTGCCTGTAGGTGTCAATAGTCTGTTACCTCGAGCAAAAAGCGCATAGGCAGCAGAATCAAAAATATCTACACCTAATGCTATTGACATTGGGAATAGTAATGGGTGGCCACAACCAAACAGATGAACAGGCCTATTTGGAGGAAGTGTAGATTTGGCAGAAAGAAGAATACTGAATAAATCCCTATATCTTTGATTTTCCATTAGTGGAACGATTCCACCTATTGGATGAACCGTAAAACCTCCATCATTACCGTTTGCATCACCCATTAATTGCCCCGCTAACGCCCTTAAATCATCATGAAGACCTCCTTGAATTGGTCCATTTAATAGTAAATCTTTTTGCGCCACATCTAATGAAATTGAAGCCCTTTCAGCAGTAATTTCTACTGCAGACTCAATTTCCTCTCGGCTCATATCGGGTCTACCAAAAACATCAAGCATTGTCCCAATATCTACACCAATATCTCTTTGAAATTTGACAATCTCTTCAACTCCAACTTCTACATCGCCATAAACATATGATTGAAAAGTCCCCGAGTCTGTAACTATAACTCCGGGAAAATCAATTAATTGATGCACTCCATTTTCTAAAGCAGAACTGCTCAAATCATCATGTTTCCAAATCACATAAGAGTTAGTGATCAATCCTTCAACACGGTATTTATCCCACATTTCACGAGGTTCGATAGTCCTAATATTTGGATTCACAACTGGTAGTAACATCGGTGTATTAAGCATGCCATGATTAGTATGCAAGCGCCCTATTCTAGCCGCACCATCTTTTTGTAAAATTTCAAACTTGCCTTTGTCTTGTGGGCGGCAAGGTTCAGGATTGGGTCGTGTACTCACATCATGACTGAAGCAACTATCAGTCATCAATCCTCGCTTACGCGAGATATAACTGAAAGACTGACAACTCCTTCAATAAGTTTAATCGAAACTTGATCCCCTGTATTTACTTCTAATGTAGGATCAGATTCGAACCCATGAGCATATGGTACGTTTAGTAATGAGGCAGCAGGCAAAGTAAGAGGACATACATCACAGTTTACTATTGCCCTGGGCCCTTTACCAGTGTAAATTAATCCCATTAAGACAAACGGAGCAACTGTAGAACCAGAACCTTTTGGATAAATTAGAATTGTATCTTCTATAGCAGTTCCATCTAAGGGATGACCTTTCTCTTCGATGATACCAGTATCTCTGTTTACATATCCTAGATATGTAATTGGGACATCAGTTACTAGAGCCTGCCCTTCTATCGACCATTCTTTTTGACTAGGTAGACTCTTACCAATTATTTCCAAACTACCGTTTCTATGTGTCTTATTGGAATGCATTGGTTTAATAATAATTGAATCTAAAGTTGGTCTCGGAGAATCTATTAAATTAGGATTAAATGCATGTTCTACACAATCCAAAATAGTTGATACACTGGTTGGCATTTTGTTTAGACCTGAGGTCAAATAATGCTCTGCTTTAAGTGAATTAGTAAGAATATGATTATACTTATTCCTGTTATAAGGAGTTACTTCTGGACATGTATCTTTCAATACTAATGCCCCGGCTTCTTCTAACAAATCTACAGTTCCATCAGATTCCAAAATATCATAATTATGACCACTGGTAAATATCCAAAGTCGAGAATCAGGTATAATTCCTCCATTTTCCATCTTTGAACGGACATATGATGCAGTAGTTCTAACCTCTCCCACACTGGCTTGAGGGCAACCAATTACTACAAGATCAACTATACCATTAGGTGACAATTCTTGATATCGTAATTGTAAATCATCTTCAGAGAATACTAGTTCTCCTTCATAGTTATCAACAGTTGGAGGGACAGCGGTATGGCCATCAGCCCAAAGCATAGGGCAACCATAATTTGCAGCTGCTGCTGTCAATGCTTTTCTCATTTCAAAACTTGCATAATCAGGGAGCCCAGAAATATGCGGCATCATTCCCCAAGGCAACTTCCATTCAGGTCTTATCTGCTTACCAATCCAGTCGCCCAAAACACTCCAATCAGAAATATTTTCCATTGAACATTTTACAGTAACATGAATGTTTGGTACTCGATTTTTTTCGATGTGAAGACCCCATAAAGGTGCCCACCCCGTTAATGCTGTTGCCAACGCTGATAAACCGGATTCTCTATTTGTAATCAAAGAAGTATAGGAATTAGAAAAACAAACCGCGTTTGATTCCGCCCAGGAACCAATTCCTTCCGCTAAATCTATCCCTCTATCATAAGGGGTACACGATAGTGTCGCCTCAATTCCAAGATTATTGTAAGCATCAATGATCTCAAATTGATGCTTCAAGAAATCCGGATAATCTATACCCATTTCTTCCATTTTTTCTCTATCACAACCGGCTGAATTAAGTGTAGTAGGGATTGAAAC
>Ga0222716_10001836_pt1 | contig 17509 bp, 25 predicted proteins | sample C33_13DmetaG_FD_165044 | JGI IMG/M metagenome (GOLD analysis project Ga0222716, IMG submission 165044) | Estuarine water microbial communities from San Francisco Bay, California, United States - C33_13D | ecosystem: Environmental > Aquatic > Marine > Unclassified | place: USA: California... | reverse complement strand
TGTCTGCCGTGTCTTCCAACTTTCTCGCACAGGTCCTTGTTTTACAACTTCACATATAGTATTTGGATAACGAGAATCATCTACTCTATTCAAAACAACATCAGCAACTGCCGCTTGTCCTGCTAGATTATCCGATCTACTTTCGTGATAGATGTTTAACGCCAAACAATAAAGTTCAGGGTGAGTTTTACTATTGTATAACTCTGGAATGCTTTTAGATTCAACACCATTTGTGATGTATATAACTTTACCGTTTTTGTCTGTTAAAGTAATTGTATCACCGATGGTAGCACTGGCGAAACAAAGAGTACTAGTAATAATAACTAGTAACATAGTTAAGTTTAGTTTCATCAAAATCCTCATACTCTATTTAAAGTTAATAAAGTTCTTAGAAATAATATAGTTTAACTACTTCTAAGCTATTATTATATGATAGATTTTAAAAAATGTCAACCGTTAATTTATTTCAATCTTAAGGATGTTTCGGAATGATATGTTGTCGTAATTTATACCGTTTTCGATTAATTCAAAAACAATTGGAGAATTTTGATCCCACATAATTTTATCAGTTGCTGAATATACTGTTCCTGGTTTGAAAACTTGATCTTTTAATATTGTGTATTGAGATACTACAAAATCAAATTTTTCATCTTTTATTTTAAAACCTTCACAGATCTTATCCCATGCTTCTTGACTACAATCAGTTTTCCCATCATATGTGAAGTTAATAGATAATTCATTATCCGATATCGGTATCATTTGAATTAACCCAGTAGGTCTAATTTTAAGATCTCCGTTCCTTTGAATATTACTAAAAGATATTGAATTGATTGCTGTTGGGTCTATATCAACTTCTTTTGACATAGATATACCACCTTCTGTAATATTACCAATTACGAAAGATTTCATAGGCCATAATGGATGCCCGTTTAGACTTACTGAAAAACTATCGTCCAAGTCTCCCGACCAGACTAGAGGATTTCCTTTCCCCCATCCTGCGTTTGTATAACCACTAATAGGATTAGTAATAATGTAGTCTAAGTTGATAGTTTTCTTCATGCTAGTATTTATTGGAAAGCGCAACCGTTTCTGTTGCTAGGCCGGTTGCCCACCCCGAGCGATTATGCCGCTAGGGCGTAATCCTCAGATGCAAAATTATCGTTTGCATTTATAGTTTTGCTTGATTTACGGTCATCGCCTACCGGTAATCTCGTTCACCCTTAACAAGCCAGTCGATCCTGTTTCGCCCCCATCATAAGCACACTCCGTAAAATGTGTTTATGGTGGAGGCGCCCGGTACCGCCCCGGGGTCCTGTTCTTGTGACATACGATGCTGTCAACAATTACTCTATATTTATAGCACCTGAATTAGGTATTGTCAACCTTTTTTACAGCTTCGAACATCACAATCCTATTAAACCCCAACCGTGATTTGCTATAGCATTAAGTATAATAGCCAAACAAGTGAAAATATGTAAAAGGACCCAGATAGTCCTAATAATAGCAACCCTGTCAGCTCTGCGGTCATCTTCATATGCCTTTTCTCCTATGGCTTTACACCAATATTTCCACACACTACACCTATATTCTAAGTTTGATATTCCATTACAATGAAAGCTCACTGTTTCCTGATTTACCAAACACTCCTCTTGGAAATACATTAAATGCTAAACTAAAACGACTTTCGCTTGATGTATTAGTCATTACTGAATGAGCTAGAATGCTTGGAAATATTAATACTTCGTTGTTCTTAGGTAGAATACCTACTGCTTCTGTATTGTAATCAGTTTCTTTGTTCCAATCAATACGCAAAGTATCGCCCCAAAGAGTTTTATGATTTTTGTCTTTGTGAAATACAATAGCACCGCTATTAGGATTGGTATTGATATAGAACACTCCACTAATTAAACTGTTACTATGCCAATGATTAACATGATAGTCGTCTTTTTGTGATCTGTTAACCCAACTAGTAGTTATTTCCCAAGTAAGGTCTTTCTGACTACCTATAACCTCATACGCATAATAGTCTATGTGTTCTTGAATTGCTTTTTTTAGGCCCTTGTATTCTGGCCGATGTAGTAATTTTCTTTCTTCTGTTTCTACATGTGTCGCGAAGCCTTCTGTCTTTTCCCACTCATGATTAGTTAATTTCTGAAACATAAGTGGGTCAAGCGGTGCTAATTGACTCTTGTATAACGGAATTGAAAATAATGGTATTACTTCATGATTCATTTTAACCACGCTACTCTTTTACCTTCTTTGATTCTACGAGCATGTTCTGCTTCACTGCCTGGATATCTCCAAGCCCAAATAGCGACTAGCGCCATAAAACATCCGCTCCATAGTACTGCCTTAAGGTTGCCAGTAGCATAGTAAGTGATTGCTAGTGTGGACGACATTACTGCCACCATAGCATATTTTCCTTTTGTAGGAAAAATTCTTTTGTTGTTCCAGTTAGTTAGAAACTTGCCAAACCAAGGGTGATTGTATAACCATGCCTCCATCTTTGGACTGCTTTTGGCAAATGCCCAAGCCGCTATTACTAGAAAAATACTAAAAGGTATACCGGGTGTTACAAACCCAATATATGCCATACCTACACAAAGGAAACCTATTCCCATGTAGATATATTTTTTTATTCTATTCATTTAATCTCCTGCGCAGATTGTTTGGCTGTTAGAACCTGTTTGGATTGCCGCGCCGGTGTTGGTAGTATCTGTAGTTCTTGCTAACTCCCTACCTTCAACTCTAATACTTTGACTGCCTTGTATTACTACACTGCCTTTTGCTGTTGTAGCACCTACTGTGGCAACGTCATTAAAGTTTGCTCTGACAGATGTATTTGGACTAGCAATTAATACTGCGTCTGCTACATCTTCGTTTATAACTGCTAAATGTTTTGCCATTATAGTCTCCTAAACAAATTGTGGTCCTCTACACCAGCCGACTAAACTTTTCCTTGTTCCGTCATTTACTGGTGTAACCCTGTGCCAAACGTAGCTTGGAAATATCACAAGGTCGCCCTTCTTCATGCTAATAGTAGTTATTCTTAAAGCATCGCCTGGACTACCTAATTCGAATTGAAAATCTCCACCCGCAAAATCATCATTTAATAGCAGTGTAAAACTTAGTTTACGTGTATCATCTTCATCAAAGCGATTATCAATGTGCCAGTCATATTTTTGATCTTTTGAATATTCTGTGTATTGGAATGGTTCACAGGTTGTTACATTAAAGTTCCATCCTGCTTGTATGTTAGCATCAGTTACATATCCCCAAACTTTACCAAATATCTCTTTTCCTAAATGGTCCTGTGCTGTAAGAAATTTAACTTTACTTGCTCTAGTATTGACGTTGTCTTGAGTATCAGTTTGTGCTTGTTCTACTTGTAAATTTTCACTTGTAATAAGATTTGCTAACTCGTCAAGTGGCTGGTTATCATATAACCAATATGGGCAAGCTCTTATCACGTTCCGGCAACGCTGATCCTAACATCAGCTTCGGCTTGTTTCGTGCTGGCCTCGGTTGTCTCGCCAGCCGCAGTGTTTCCTGATATAGAAGCCTTTAAAGCATCCCACTTTTGTTTAGCCGAAGCATATAAAGCAGTGTCTTGAACATAATCTAAAGCAAGATCGCTGGCAAATTCTGCGCCCTTGCCAACTTGAGTAGTTATAAACCCAGTGGCATTTGCCTGTACTGCTACTATTCCAGCGTCTGATACTGATGATTTAATAGCGTCTTCAAGTGTTGGCTGAGGAACCTCAACCTCTGGTAAGCCAGAACGTTTTAGTGCGGATTGTGTCGCGGCTTTTTCAAACTCTGCTTTTTTGTTTTGTTGTGCTACAAAAATTTGTGCTGTAGCATTAAGAACAGCCAATGACGATCCAATCTGTGAAACAGCATTATCACTCTGACCTGTTAGTGCCGCGCCAATTGCGGCTAGGTTGTCTGATGAATTTTGTTGGGCCGCTGATTGAGTATCTTGTACTCTTAACATTGCTCCCATAATCGAGTTGACTGTTCCTGCAGTAGAGGATGCAGTTGGAGAAAAGGCCGTGTTAAACGCAGTAGTTTGTGCTGTTATCGCGGCTAATACGTTATTAAGAATAGTGTTTTGCTCGTTTATTCTGTTAGCTATTGTTTCAAACTCTACAGTGTAATTGTATGTTACACCAGAACCGGTAACACTAGTACCGGTAAAACTCCATGCGTCAGGTGAGGCCATCTATAAACTCCTTACTTTGTTACCATTGTTAGTCCAGTAGTTGTTTCTAGATATTGTTTGCTAATACCTTCTTCTGTCTTGTGAACTAACATAATTGTACTTGTATTTACCCTGATTTTTTCTCCAGGTGATATACTCATAATCCATGGCATCATTCCTAGCCCTTGGTTATTTGGAACAAGAGCAAATGGCTTAGTAACCACTATACCGCTTGGTTCTTCTTCTATCAGTTTAGCAATGATTTCTTCACCGCTAGTAACTTTAAATGAAACAATATCGCCTTCTTTGTATGGTGTTGTTATTAACATATATTATCCTAGTGAATGTCCAGTACCGTTATATCCAGTGTCGTCAAGATACTTCATAAAAGTTTCATATCCACCTACTGCTCGACTGTTAACTTTAATCTGTGGAAATGTTTTAGCACCCGGAAACTGTTCAAAAACTTCTTCACGTTCGAAGTCTTTTCCAAGTTCTTTATAAGTGTATTTAAAACCTCTGTTTTCGCACACTGCTTTTGCTTTTTGACATGATGGGCAAAAAGGCTTGCCCCAAATTTCTATACTCATAGTTTAAATCCTTTAAATGTGTCCTCGGAGATATCTTGCTTCACTCCGCCAATTAAGTAAGATTCAACTTCTGTTTCTTGTGGAGCAACTTGAAGTCCAGCACTAGATAACCAATGCTGTGTCCAAGGTAGTGGGTTAGTGTTTAGTGGACGATCATAAATCATTTTCATGCCAAGTGCTTTGAGTCTTTTGTTAGCAATAAACTCAACATAAGCATAAAGTAGATTAGTATTAAGACCAATCATAGATCCGTCTTTGAATAGATAGTCTGCCCAACGCTTTTCTTCTTCAACACACTCACGCCACATGTCATACATTTCTTCTTCGCACTCTTTGGCAATCTTAACAAAGTCTGGATCATCGTTACCTTTGGCCCAATGCTTAAGAATGTGTGTACTCAAGTTTAAATGTGTTGCTTCATCTCTAGCGATAAGAGAAATAATCTTTGCTGAACCTTCCATAAGTTTAAGTTCACCAAACGCAAATGTACAAGCAAAAGATACATAGAAACGTAAACCTTCAAGAATGTTTACAGTCATCATTGCTTTATACAATGCTTTCTTTACATCGTAGATAGTTCCTTCACCTTTGTGAAAATATGCGTCAGCAATTTCGTTGAACGCATCATAATTCTTAGTTACACTTACAGCACGTTCAATAATTTTATCATCATCTAGAATAGTATCAAATACTTCTGCTGGGTCTGGATACACGTTCTTTACAATATGTGTGTAGCTACGTGAATGAATAGTTTCAAAGAAGTCCCAAGCAACAATACAACTTTCTAGTTCTGGATTGGAACAGTAAGGTAAAAAACTTAAACAAGGACCGCGTCCTTGTACACTATCCAACAGTGTTTGATATTTTAGATTACTTGTAAAGATATGTTTTTGTTCTGGACGGAATTCTGCGTAGTCGCCTCTATCCTTTTGTAGTGAAACTTCTTCTGGTCTCCAGAAATAGCTCAACATTGTTTGATTTAATTTATCATACTCAGGATATTTAAATACGTCATATCGCTGTGTGTTTTGATCCGCTCCAAAGAACATATGTTCTTTAGTGAAATCTACCTTATCTCGGTTGAATACTGTTTTACTCATTCGCTTCCTTTTACCTTCTTTCTTTTTCGTCATATAACATTAGATAGCACAAGCATCACAATGCTCGTCGTCTTGTTCAGATGTGTTTGGTGAATGTCCATTGACACCATTCACATGGCCATTCATACCATTTAGTTTAACATCTTCTTTTGCTGTGTCAACATCCTTATCATCCAAATCGTCTTCAGCGCCTTTGAAGTCATAAGTGTTTTGATAGTAACTTGTTTTCCAACCCATCTTATAAGTTGTCAACATGTCCTTCATCATAATACTCATAGGAACTTCGTTGTTTTCAAACTGTAACGGATTATATGACCAGTTACCTGAAATAGCTTGATCAAAGAATTTCTGCATTACACCAACAATGTTAATGTAACCTTCGTTGCCTTCCATTTCCCAAAGTAATGTATAAAAATTCTTTAGTTGTTGATAGCCCGGAACAATCTGTTTAAGAGGCCCTTTCTTTGACTTCTTAACGGACAAGTAGCCTCTAGGTGGTTCAATTCCATTTGTTGCGTTTGACACAACGGAACTGCTCTCTGATGGCATTTGTGCTGACAAAGTTGAGTGCCGTAGGCCGTGTTCCTTGATATCTTTTCGTAAAGCAGTCCAATCATGATTTAATTTTTTACCTACAATAGTGTCGATATCTTCCTTGTATGTATCAATAGGAAGTATGCCGTCGCTGTACTTAGTTCTATTAAAAGATTCACAAGCACCTCGTTCTTTAGCAAGAGTGTTTGATGCTTTTAACAAATAATATTGGAAACTCTCAGTAAGATCGTGGACAAGTTTCCAAGCCTCTTTGTCGCTGTACTTTACATGATGTTTGGCTAGGTAATGTGCTAATCCGATATAGCCAATACCTAATGAGCGTCGAGCTTTTGTAGATTTCTCTGCGGCCTTGACTGGATAACCTTGATACTCAATGATTTCCTCAAGTGCTCTAACGGCCAAATCACATAATTCTTCAAGTTCAGCATTTTCTTTATTAAGTGTCAGTCCACCAATATTGATAGCACTTAAGATACAAAGAGCAATTTCACCGTTGTCATCATCAATATGCTGTATTGGTTTTGTAGGCAATGTGATTTCTTGACATAGGTTACTCATATACACCGGATCTTTAAATGAGCTGTGTGTATTACAATGATCTACATTCATAATATAGATACGTCCTGTTTCTGCTCTTTCTTTTAATAAAGCAGTAAACAACTGTTGGGCATTAATTTTCTTTTTGCGAATGCTTGTCTTACGTTCATACGACTCATAAAGTTCTTTAAACTTATCTGCGTCACCGAAGTATGCTTCATACAAGCCAGGTACATCATGTGGCGAGAAAAGAGTAATATCGCCACCACTTAGTAGTCTTTCATACATTGTTTTGTTCAATTGAATTGAATAGTCTAGTTTGCGTACACGGTTGTCTTCTGTGCCTTTGTTGTTTTTAAGAACTAAAACATCTTCAATTTCATAGTGCCATAATGGAAAATGTGTAGTAGCACTACCTCCACGTACACCATTTTGTGTACAACTTCTTACTGTTGCTTCGTAAACTTTTAGAAACGGGATCACACCTGTGTGTGCTACTTCTCCGCCTCTGATTTTAGAATTGATTGCTCGTACTCGTCCCGCATTGATTCCAATTCCTGCCCTTTGAGCAATGTAGTAACCGATTGCGCTATTAGAGCTAAAGATACTAGGAAGAGTATCATCCACATCAACAAGAACACAACTGGCAAACTGACGAATAGGAGTACGCACTCCTGCCATGACAGGCGTTGGTATGTTGATTTTAAAAAGTGAGGTCGCATCATAATACTTCTTCACATAAGTTAGTCGAGTGTCTTGTGGATATTCAGCAAACAATGTAGCCGCAATCATCATATACATAAACTGCGGAGTTTCATAAATTGCTCCACTGCTTCTATCCTGACACAAGTACTTATCTACAACCTGACGAAGACCTGCGTATGTGAATTCCTCGTTACGGTCGTGTTTGATATACGTATTAAGTTTTTTTAATTCTGTTTCTGAATACTTTTCACGGATAGAAGGATCATAAACACCACGTTTAATGTTAAGGTCAATAATGTCGGAAAGAGAAAGGTGATCATATTTACCGTATACTTGTTTGTGTAATCCGTAAAGCAACAACCTTGCGGCCGCAAACTGATAGTTTGGATTGTCTAAAGAAATCAAATCGTTAGCTGATCTAATAAGAATATTTTGAATTTCGTCTGTGCTCATGCCATCATAAAATTGTAGGTCGGCATTCATTTCAATCTGTGAAGCACTTACTCCCGATAATTCATTACATGCTTCTTCTACTACAAAGTGAATCTTATCAAGATTCAGGTTTTCTTTTCTTCCGTCTCTCTTAGTGATCAGAATCTCTTTAGTTTGGTTCATTTTTCTCTCTTTCCTTAATTGTTTCCCGTCAGTTGAGTATTTAATATCTTAAACAAATAATCGTCTACTTCTGACTGTTAATATTGTCCCAAAGCAGTATAGCAGATGGGGGCATGTTTTCTATAGTTGTAACAGCGCCATGATGTAGATTAAGAACATGTTTATTATCAATAACACACATATATCTAGGATCTTCTTCTGGATGTACTGACGTATATATTTCGCATTTACTCTCCTTAAAGCGAGCAGTTAAAGTTAAAGTATAACACATTCCGAGAGCAATAGCAAGAAGATCATAGTGGTTGTTGATTACCAATTTCCACGGGTCTGGCCAAGACTGTGTATGATAAGGATCTAACACTTTAGAGTTGTATGGAGTCTTTGCCCAGAAACGGGCTACATCGTCAAAGGGTGTTTCGGATGTTTCAAGTAATTCGCGGAATTCTCTCCACGCTTTTAGTCTATCTTCTGTACGTAAATCAAACACCGTAACTAACAAAGTATGAGATAGTATCAGGGGTCACGCCAGCGTCTGGGTTAACATAGTCTAATACCATTGTTTCACTTCCAGTTGTTGAGTCGCTCCTGTCTACTAATCTAATACTAAACTCTAATGAAGTAACATTAGAATCTCCGTTGTTAGTTGTAGTATATCTATCAGTAATAGTTGGATTTTGTAAATTATCGCCGTTTGCTATTACAATTTCACCTTGACGTGAACTTCCGTTTTGAAAGTCTACGATATAGTGTAAGGTTGTTTTTCTGTTTAAAGCAGAAAACATTGCTAGTGGAGTTGGCGAAAAGTTAACAAACAAACTTTGTTTAATTTGATCATTAGTTGTAACCATCGCACCATTAAGTACTTCTGGGTAATGAACACGTTGATCATTTGTAAGTACCTGTGAGTAAGCAAGTTTTTGTCTATCAAAACTATTGTCAATAACAACGTTGTTACCATATTCTCCAAAAACTATAATGCTTCTTTCTGGGTCAGTAACTTGATTAATATCGTTACCACAATTAATAATTTTATTCTGACTAAATTTAAACCCTTGCCCATGGTCTGCTTGTAAAACAGATCCTACAACTTCTTGAAATGTGTTATGATCAATGTTCCAATCACAGATTTGTCCTGAAACACCATTAACTTCGATAGCATAATAAAGATTATGGAATTCACTATCGTTAATAGTTACTCCGCAACTTAAGGCAGTTGGTTGTGTAAAATTAAATGCTCTGTAAGCATTTTGAAATCTACAGTCTGTAAACTCTAGTCCTGAAAGCACAGTTCCAGAATTGTTCGTGTTGCTCATGAATACCATGGCATCTGTTACAGGTGCGTTTACTACGTCTTGATTTGTTGATTTAGGTCCTTCAAAAGTTACTCTGTTAAATTTACTATCTTTCAATCCGCTAATATTAAAATGTCCTGTAGTAAATCTAAATGTTAATCTGTCAATGATAATATTTTGTGGTCTATCCAAAGACTGCCAATTAGTTGAGCTTGTGCCTGCGCTAGATGTTACACTAATACTAGAGTCATTTACAAGTATAACTGCTCCAACTTGAGACTCTCCTTCAAGCAAAGCAAAACTTGGAATAACTAGATCATTAGCAATTAGGTAATGTCCTGTAGGAATAAAAAGCTGTTTACGAAATTCAGCATTTGAATTTCTAAATAACTCATCTACAGCATTTTGAAATGCTTGTGTATCGTCAGCAATACCATCGCCCACAGCACCAAAGTCTTTTACATTAACACGATCGTCTAGTTTTGATTGTAGTGTTCTAAATACACTTTTTGTAATACTAGCATCGTTTCTAGCAAATTTATAACTTTCAATTAGATTAAGTAGGTTGTCATGTTCTGTTAAAACTTTACTGTTACCTACAGCAGGAGCACCTTCCTGTACGCTTCCGTTACCAATGTATAATTCTTGTGTATCTACAGCCCATGCTAGTTCACCACTTGATAATTGAGGTACGCCAGCTTCGCCGTCTTTACGACCTCTACGTACTTGAATCTTTGAGATTTGGACAACTGCCATCTAATTACTCCTGAATATTATAAACTTATTTATCTGGAGCAATGCTATAACTTGTAGTATTCTTCCAGTTTAGCAAGCCACATATCTTCGTATTTGTTCCAGTTATCGGGTGTTAAATCAAACTGTTGGTATTCAAACGCTCTGCTACACATAAAAATGTGTCCTTCACGTATTTCTGTACCATATACTTCGTTGTGTGCTAGAGCATAAGCCATAAGTTGTAGATAATAATCCTCTACCCATTCTGGTTTCTTGGGCTTATTAGTTTGTTTGTAGTCCATGATAGCAGGGTTACCTTTGTAAGCACCCACTAGGTCTGTTGTTCCTGAATATAAACCTGGATAGTATAAACTTTGTTCCATGCTCCATATTTCATCAACATTACATAAAGCATTTTCTATTATTACTGTTGCCATTTTATTTGCTTGTACGTGTACAGGATTGTTTCCTGGCTGTCTTTGTTCACCTACAACAAATCTTTCTAAGTTAGCGTGCATTGCTGTTCCAACGCCTGCGGCTTCAGTTGTAATTTGTTTTGCTCTTTCTTCTCCTACACGTTTCTTCCATTCATTAAGATGAGTCATATCTTTGGTAGAACTTAGGATAGTAGTAACTGAAGGAGTTTTCTCTCCGTCTGGTGTTAGATAAACTCTTTTACGAGTTACCGGATCATTAATTTGTTTACATTCATGATATTTTATCTTTTCCACAAACGGTGGAGGATTTAATAGTTCTGTCATTATACATTCCAATTGGCTGTGCCTATATTCACAGCATCACGTTATTGTATATTAATTTATTGGATTTGTCAAGAGCTAATGTTGTTCATGGCTGCCGAAGCGGCAGTTTTGTTTACATTGTCTTGTGCTTTTTCAGAATCAGTTTTGGCTTGTTTGCTATCGCTGTCTGGTGCTCCCGGTACGTCTAATTCAATACCGTCACTGTTGTAATCATGGACAAGCGATTGTATTAGTTGACTACTGTTGTATACTGCGTCAAATGTTTCGTAGTCAAGCGGTTCTTGGTTTGTTTTTTGTAGTAGTGTGTTAATACCTTGCCAATTGAATTTGGCAGGTTGTGATTTACTTTTGGAACGACCAATTAGTGTTTTGAAAATAACTGCTAGTGCTTGAACACCACTTTGATCTATTTCGTAAATTCTCATTGTAGATTTAAACTCTTTTTCATGTCACCTAGTGACTTTTCGATTTCTTTTACTTTAGCTTGATAGGTTGCTTGAAGTTCATTGTTGGCTTGCGCCATTGCGGCAATATCACCAGCTGGATCAGTTTGTTGACTATTACCTGATTGATCAGTTCTGCCACCTAAATTTAAGTTGTTTGAAACTTGTTTGCCTATTTGTTTTTTAATTTGTTTTTTGCCTACATCAGCTAAAGAGCTTCCTGCTTGACTAATAGTACCACCTACACCCTTTGCGACTTTACCTACACCACGTGCAGCGGCACCAACTCCTTTAGCGGCTAACTTACCTAATCCCATTGCTCCTCTGGCTGCCAAGCCAACTCCTGCTCGGGCAACGTGGGCTAATCCGCCAATTGCTAATGGAATAAGTGGAAGTATTTCGTCTAGCTGTTCTTCGGTAAGATGAGGATACTCTCTTCTAAGTTCTTCCCTTATCTGAGAAAGTTCATCTTTACTGTATTCAACTTCATAGAGACGCATTTAGCCAGCCAATGTTCTTAATAGCGAGTGTGAATGATCAACTGATTCACGCTGTGCTCTACCTGCTTCTTCATCACCACCAGCGGCTGGTTCGGCAGTTGCGAAATCGTCTTCTGGTGCTTCGTCACCTGCGTCCATGTCTGGATTCATTTCATCAGCATCTGCTGGTTCTGGCATATCAGGTGTTTCGCCTTCTGGTTCAGCACCTAACATATCTGTTGGGCTTTCTTCGCCAGTTAATGTTCTTACACCACTTGCTAGAGTTTCACGTGCTTGTTTTAAATTATCTAATGCGCTTTCAATAGCAGGTGCCACTGTTGAAACAAATTGTTTACTTGCTTCTAGGCCCATTTCATCTCTAATGCTGTCACTTAGGTCAAGCATTTGATCGTTTTCCATTGATGCTAGTTCTTCAATCCAACGGCCTACTTTATCAACCATTGTCTTAGCGGCAACAATTGCACTAGCTTGATCTGTTGCGCTTTCATTAACTTGGGGTTCCATTTCTTCTCCTTGGGATTCTTCTGGTGCTGACTCTTCAATACCTGGGTCGTTATCTTCTCGAACAGACAATTCAGCATTTACAGCATCAAGCATCCATTGTGCTTTTGTATATGTTTCATTTTCTACTGTTTCGTTAAAAGTAGCACTTTGTTTAAAGTTAAAAATCTGTGTGCGTAATTTATTACGCATATCTTCTAGGTCACTAGTAGCATAGGACTCTAAATTAAGTTTTGTACCGAATACTTTTTCAACTGTTTCGTTGATCTTCTTCGAATCTGTTTTTCTAAATATATCTGTTGTTTTCATGACTCTCCACCCAAGTAAGTTATAATGTATTTATTACTTATAGCGTCAAACGTATGGCTTGAAATTTTGCGGTTTCGTACTTATCTCTAGCATGTAGCATCCTAGCAATGTACAAATCCTGTTTAAACTCATCGTTATTCTTCTTAGCTTTAATTAATTTATCTTTAAATGCGCCATAGTCTTGTAATGCCGAACCGAAACGCTGGTCAGCATTAAATATTTCTTTAATTTTACTATGATCTCTTTGTAATGCTATAAGATTAGCTATTTTGATAGCACATTTGTTTAGATGTATTCCTTCGTATAGTAGACGCATAGACCTAGCATCATACAGATCCTTGTATACACCATTGCTTACCATAAGGACACTACCGATAAGAATACCTTCATTGGTTTTTTGTGGAATTACAAAGTCTTGATCCGCAAGTGTTTTATGTACTTTACGGATTACCCTGTCAAGTTTCTTTTGAATATCAGTCATTAAAAAAAGGCCCTGTTATATAGCCTTTGTATTTAATATGCTAATATAATTGAAGCCCTTATCCTGGCATTTTCATTAAAATTACAACCACTGTTGAAATCAAACCAGCTATTACTGTGCCGGTTGTAGTGATAATAACTTTGGATAAACTCTTTTGCCCGTGTACGATGTCGTTATGAATGTGTTCGACTTTTTCTTCAAGATTGGATAGGCGTGATTCTAGTTGGCTGTAACGCTCTGCGCATAAGTCAACATGTGCTTCTAAATTTTCTCTTTCTAGTTTGGTTGTTTGGATACCAGCCATTTATTATAAACTCCCGTTATCGCTCCGATAACAAACTTATGGTTAATAAAGTAAACTCTTAGTTGGCCTTTATTGTTTGCCTGGTATTTGCCTTTTGATAATGTATTTATCAACTTGCTATAATATTTGAACTTTTGTGTTCGAATTTTTGCCTTTTGTTTTGAACGTTGGAAGTTCAAACTCTGTATTACTATTTAGTCCAGATACTATAGGAATGTTATCTAGATCATCTACAAGTAATCCTACTGGATCATTACCTTTTAAAAATACATCATCTCTATCTGTATTAAATTGATAGCGCCACCACCTTGCTCCATCTTCTTCGAACATTTCTGGATCATCATTGTCTACAATAATAGCTCTAAGCTCAATGGCTTGACGTAGGCTATTAAAGTTAGCCTGTTGCCCTTGTTTGGTCATGTCAGGATCATCCCTAAGAGGGTTTGCCTTTGTGATATCAATTTGTGTCGTAATAATATATTTCATAATCTGCTATTATTTAAGCAGATAAAAAAAGAGCGGAAAATTTCTTCTCCGCTCTTTAGTGTGACGCCTTCCGTTGTCACGGTCCCTAAGGTAGTTAGGAAATATTAAGCAATTGAAGCGCCTGATGCAGTAAGAGCAACCATAGCAGTTGTTCCGCCTGATGCAGCGTCCATTGCAGCTTCTGCGGCTGCCCAGTCGTTACCAGTTGAGTCGTTTTGTGTGTTTTCGTGAACAACAACAACTACTGCGCCTGATGCTGGAGTACCAACACCATAAAGCTCAGCAAAGCCTTGTAGTGCGTTGATAGTTTTAGCAAAAACTGAATCGCTGTTTGCGTAGGTTGTTTCGATCCCTGTTAAAGTGATCTTGTAGAAAGCAAGTGCTGGAGTTCCAAAATTGAAACCTGGTTGAACTTTCTTTGCGTTAGGTGATACTACACCGAATGTATTAGCCATGATATTTTCTCCTTAATCATATACCCCTCTCCAGGGCTGGTTATAATCTAAGTATCCATGATTCTTAGTACAAGTATTTATCATTTTGGAAAAAAACCAGGTCTAACCGACGGTTTTTAATGAATTTAGTTGGGAGTCCAACGATCTCTAGGCACAAGTTTGACTTTATCGCCTGTTTTAACATAACCTTCGCCGCCTGGAACATCGCCTGTAGATGCTGTAATATCTCCTTCGGCTTGATCGAGTTCTTTGATAATTTCGTCTTTGGCTTTCATGATTTCTCGTACTAGGAAAAACATACTTGCCATAGCACCTTCATATTGTTGACTTAGATCTTGAATACGTTGTTGTTGTCCTGCTGATACTGTGCTAGTTGCTAGCCAGTCAAAGAAGTTTTTAGGATCTAATTGATCCAACTGTTTTGCTTTGCTTTTTGTGTTAACAAATTTATACACAATTTCTGCTAGTCCAGACAAGCCCTTAACAGGTGTAAGTAGATTTGATATTTGTTTGCTTGATTTGTTTGCTTCGTTTTCAATAGCACTTAGGTTTTCTGCGCCCACTGCTGGTTTGTGTGTAACGTATGTTTGTCCTACAACAACTAGGTCTGAGTTACCCGAAAGCGAATCTACATTTTTAATTGGTTGTCCTACTGTACTGCCCAAGCCATCGTAGACTGCGTGTACTGCCACGCCCACCTTGCTTGCCGCTATGCGTTTTCCAATTTCACTTTCTTTTTTAACCGTGTATGTAACTTTGTTAGGTGTAAATTTAATTACATTTGTATCTGCCGTAAATGGCTTTTCGGAATAATATAACAAGTCACCAAAAACAAATCCTTTGAAGTTTTCCGGAGTTGCTTTTTCTAGTATAGGCCAAAGACCTGACATGCCATCAGCAAAGTTTTGTCTTTCTTGTTCTTTGCCAGGCTCTATTTTTCCAGTGTTCATTATGAATGTATCAACATCCTTTGGATTAGATAACACTGTAGGAACACCCGGAGATACTTCAGACTTGCCACGCTTAATATATTCCCAAGCGTTCTTAGGAAACATACGGAACTGTCCTTTGTCGTCTCTGCCCCAATATACTGTAGGGTTACCGTCCCATTTAACAGCAACATCCTTAGCACCCGATGCTAGATTTTTAAGAACATTGATGGCTTTGAATACACCACCATCTTCAGTAAACACAAGGTCTTCGAGATGGTTAAACTCTCTACCAACTTTCTTTGCTTCTGTTAAAAATTCAAATGCTCTCATTTTTTAAGTAACTTCTTTTGTCTATTTGTTTTGTCCACATACTTAGCGTGTGGAACTTTTAAATTCTTTTTACCGTAGACATCTCCAATAGTATGTTGCTTACCTGGACTATCAAATGCGCTGTATCTTATATCGACTACTTCAACTATTTTCATTTTACTAAATCAATGATTGAACGCATCCAACCAATACTTCCGGGCTTGTAACTTTCAAATGCTTCCTTGGTTGGAAGTTCTAATCCTTGTTTGCCCAGCGTTTCTCTTGCCGCGGCAATTAGTTCTTCATAGTTAGGAAGTTTTTTAATATAGTTAATGATTGAGTCAACTGTTTTAATATCTTTGATTGTTGCTGTTTGACCTAACAGCTCTTTGGTAATAACATTCCAGTCGTTGGAAATAACTTCGTTGCTATCTGGATCAAGCAAACCAAACTTGGGTGAGTATTTTAAATTCTTTGCTCTAGCAATTGAACTTAATAGAATATGTCGATGCTCTCCTCTCCAGTTACCGCCTGGGTCACCAATCATAGATCCTCTTTGATAATCAGGATTAGATGTAAACATAAAATCTGTTTGTACAAATCCATTTTTTACATCACCCTTAATCGGTGTACGGAAATGAACTTGATCGCCGGCTTTTTCAATCCAGCCGTCTTTTTTCTTAGGTGCTGTCTTGTCACCAGTTTTCTTTCTTACTTCAGTAGCACTTAGGTTCATGATAGCATCATCTTCAACACCGTGTGACTTACACCAAGCAACTAATTTAGAAATTATTGTTTCTTGGCTTACTTCATTTAGATCCACACTTAGATCAAGGTCACCTGAAGTTTCCTTTCGGCCTGTGCTTCCTAGTAATTTTACAGGATGCCCATCCTCATCTTTTGGTTCTAGAAAATTTTGTCCTGTAACCTTGTTTAAGAATTCAATGGTAGGTATAACATCAGCCTGTGGAATTCTCTGTGTTATATGATTGCCCTCGGCATCTTTGAAAATATTATTACTCATTATTCTTTTTCGCCTTACGTTTTGCTTCTGTAATTTTTCTTACACCTCTAGTAAACTTTGTACTATCAGCGCCTTTAATAGCATTAATCAGTCTGCGTTGGAGCTCATCAGCTTCGGCTGGAGTATAATGTTTATTGATTGACTCGATAACATTGACAGCACTTTCAATTACATTGATGGCTCGACTCTCAATGAGAGCCTCTGTATTTCTATTTGCGGCAATGTCATTAAGTTCTTGTAAAATTGATCTAGTTTTAATTTTCATCTGTCCAACGCCTTTTTTATATTTAACCTTTTAGTAACATTTATTATACATTCTTTAAAACACAATTACAACCTTAATTATCTTCGGGTGCGTTGATTTAACGCAGTTAATGAGTAATAAAATTACAAAAATTCGATTCATGCTAAAATAGCATAACAGCCATGCTTGAAAAATGCTTGAATTTTTTTTTAGTTTATAATATACTAATATAAATAAAGGTGTTACAGCGCAGGATTGTTCAAATAATCCTCAAAAGTGACACACATACAGACACTGGGAAAGACCAGGGCGTAATCCACGCCTCACAAGTGATTGACGACTGCCAAAGGCAGTTGCACCGCCGGGGAAGTTCCGGGGTATTGCTTTCCTTAAGCATCCATACATCTTAGGAGAAACAAATGACACA
>Ga0222716_10001835_pt1 | contig 17523 bp, 10 predicted proteins | sample C33_13DmetaG_FD_165044 | JGI IMG/M metagenome (GOLD analysis project Ga0222716, IMG submission 165044) | Estuarine water microbial communities from San Francisco Bay, California, United States - C33_13D | ecosystem: Environmental > Aquatic > Marine > Unclassified | place: USA: California... | reverse complement strand
ATCTAAAAAATCAGCACCTAAAAAAGCAACACCTAAAAAAGCAGCAGCACCTAAAAAAGCAGCAGCACCTAAAAAAGCAGCACCTAAGAAAGCAGCACCTAAAAAACCAATTATTATTAAAAAAAAACCTATTAAAAAAGCTGTTGTTAAGAAACCAAAAAAATAATTTAAGGATTAAACTATAATAAATTATATATAATTAAATGGATATTTTACATAATGAAATGATTGAAAATATTATTTCAACAGAGAAATTAGAACCAACTGGTGAAGAATTAGATGATTTTAAAAATTTCGTTAATGATTGGTTCAAATACGATGATCAGATTAGAAAGCTTGTAATTGCTATTAAAGAACGTAAAAATTATCAAAGGGCGCTTAATACTAAAATACAGGATTTTATGACAAAATTCAATTATAATGATTTAAATACACAATTCGGACGTATTAAAACAAATACAAAAGAGGTTAAAGTTCCTATTAAATTAACAGATATTAAAGAACGTATAATAAAATATAAAGACCTTTCTGGTGAAGATTTACTTAAACAAATTTTCGAAGAAGATAGACAAGTTGTTACAAAAAAAAATATTAGAAGAATTATTCCAAAAGTAAGTCTTACATTATAGATATTATTACATATGTATAATTTTATCACATATATTTAAAGTTGTTTTTTTATGAGTTACAATTATTATTGTAATATTATATATTTTATGTAATTTTTGTATCATATCCAAAACCATGTTTTCATTTTCTTCATCAAGTGCAGATGTTGGCTCATCTAATAGTAATATTTTAGGTTTTCTTAAAAATGCTCTGCATATAGCTACTCTCTGTCTTTGTCCACCAGACATTTTAGTATCCATAGGAACATCGTCTATAAGTTTTTTTAACATTTCAAATAAATTATTATCATAATCGGTAATATTACTTACAATATTTTCATGTGTTGTTCCAGAAAATAAAACTGGTTCTTGTCCTACAAATGAAATTAAATTTTTATAAAAATATTCTTTATCAATATCATATATATTAATATAATCATATAATATATTACCCTTTACTGGTTTATATAATCCTAATAATAATTTTAATAATGTACTTTTACCTTTACCAGATTGCCCACTAATACCAATTATTTTACCAAATTCAAATTTTAAATCCAGGTCTTTTAATATTACTTTGCTTTCATCATAGTGAAATGTTACATTATTTATTATAATATCAGGTGTAAAATTTTCAGGAGGAATAAAAGTTCCGTTCCATAAAATTGCAGTATCTTTTTTAAATAAACCATTAATATTTTTTAATGGTATTTTATTATTTGTCATACTTGTTCTTACAACCATCAAATCTATAAGCATAGAACAAAATGTGGGGTTGTAAACCAGAAATAAAATAATATCTTCAAAATTATATTTTCTCCACATACCATAACTTATAAGAATTAAAATCATTAATTTATTTATAGATTGATTTATAAAAACTTTTATTCCATATACAAATGCCTCTCTTTTTTTTATTTTAAGATAATTCTTTTTATTATTATTCCAATTATCATGAACCATTTTTTCTAAACCAAGTGATTTATATGTATCAATTTTATTAATATAGTCATTTATTATACCATTTTGTAATAGTAATATTGCATTACACTCACCAACTGATTTTTCATAAATAAATATATGATAATAATGCTCAATTATTAATTCTATAAATGCTAAACCTAAATTTAAAAAATATAGTTCTTTTGATTTTCTAAATAATATATATGTTAGTGTTAAAAATAATGATATATTTCTCATAATAATATTTGCATTTAAACAATATAAATCAGAAATACTATTACTATCATTAATTAAAATATTTGATACTTCATTAGGTTTTAAATTATTAAAATAAAGGACATCTTTTTTAAAGAATTCATGTAATATACCTTTTTTAAATCTTTCTGATAATATTTGAATATATATTGTAAATATATATCCTCTAAGACCTGCAAAAATATTACCAAATATGTTATATAAATAATATATAATAAGATAATTATATATTTCGTCTTTATTGTTTTTTATTAAACATTCCATAATTTTTGAATAAAATATAGGAGCAAATGATAATAAATATGAAGATGTCATACCATAAATAAATCCCATAAATAGATGTCTTTTAAGACCTGGCAAATAAGGCGCTATATGCATTTACATGTTTTATATATTTTATCTTTAAACCTTTTGATTCAAGTGTGTAAATAAATGAATTATTTATGAAATAAAAAATACAAAATACAAAATATACAAAATATTATTATTATACATATTATACATATTATACAAATTATGTCAGCAAACAGGACACGAATTTAGAGAAGTTATATTATCATATTCATAATTAGTTGAATAAAATGTTTTTTTAATGCTATGTTTTGTAATTGCATTTTGACAATTAAAACATGGCTTTGAATATTTTAGAGGATTATCAAATCTATCCGGACCTATCCTTACAACATACAACTCGCATTCTGGTAAAAGATGTTTATGAATTTTTTTCATAGATGCTAATGCATCCATTTCAGCATGAATACTATACAAATTATTAATATTATAATTAAACCCTGACGCAATTATTTCTTTTTTATATACAATTATAGCACCGTGTTTTTGTGTCATAACAGATTTCATAGCTATTTTAGCAGCTATTTCAATAAATTTTTTTTGTTTTCTAGTAGTTGGTTTTACATCTTCTTCGTCAAAACATTCAAAATATGTAGAAGTCATATTTCCATTATCAAATTTTTTTTTAAGTTCGTGTTTTAATTTTCTATATTCATGATTTGATATATATAAGCCTTTCGTCGCACACAAGGAATCTACCATAGATGCTTTTATTAGGAAATATTCTTGTTTAATATAATGTTTGTTAAACATTATTGTTATATCATTTTTTTTATATTACAAGATATTAAATAGACATTTTTTATATATTTTATTATATTATAGTATATATGAATAAATATGAATGAAATGTATATAGCAAAAATTACTATTGATATTTGTGATAATAACAATAATACGATAAGTTCAATAAATAATATTAAATTATATATCTTACAAAAATAGTAATTTTTATACTTATATACTATCATTTTTAATGTATTTATAATTAATTTTGAGTACATAATTTACATAATTTATAAAAAATATCAAGTTCTCTAAATAATTTAAAAAAATAAAATTATGTACTATTTATAACTCTCTTATAATTCTCTTATTAACTTTCTACATTAACACCTGATGGTATTTCATGATCATAACATAAATTATGAACAATTAATGTTTCATTTCTACCAACTCTTTGTGCTCTACCGACAGCTTGTTGTTTATCTATTCCCATAGAATGAAAGATAACAACATCTGTTGCATAATTAATATCAATACCACTTCCAGCATAATATGTATTTAAAAGAATTACTTTTAACTTTCCGGATTTAAATGATTCTAAAACATTCATCATATGACCAGTATGTCCTTTTAATTCTGCATAACTAATATTATTTTTATTAAGATTATCAATTATACTACTAAAACCATTATCAACTCTGCTAAAAACTAGAAATTTTCCATCAGGTTTACTTTTAATAATGTTAATTAGCATTTCTTGCTTATTATAAAATTCTTTGATAATAGTATTTTCATTTTTATTTACCTTATCTTCTGAAACAATTGCTATTAATTTATCAGCATTTATATGTGCTCTACATTCAGGACATTTATCTTCGTTTCTAAAATTAGCATTTAATAAACTCATTAAACATTTACCACAATAAACATGAGTACATTCTAAAACAATAGGGTCTGAAATATTATCTAAACATATAGAACATGATTTTGTAGATAATTCTGTTATTCTTTCTGTTAAATCTGCTAATTTATTTGTAATATTATCAATTTCATTTGTAATATTCTTAATCCTAGCAGCTTTATTATCTGCAGGAATATCTAAATTCATAATATATTCACGCTCTTTAATCTTATTATTTAGATCTCTTCTAATATCAGCACAGACAGAATCTACTAATCCTTGTTCGCTGTCATTTTTTCCACCTAATTCTTTAACAGCACCAGAAATATCGTTCGCATTTATTTTTTCCAATATTGAAAAATTAATATAATTTTTAATAATATTAAGTTTTCTAGATAACTTACATAGGTAATATTTTTCTACTAGTGGCGGGATTGAAAAGCTCTTGCGTACAAAATCTTTCTTACATTTTAATAGCATCAAATTAATATTTTCTTCTCTTAAAAAATCTTTAATAGGATATAAAAGCATATTTGAATATCCACTAGATTTGTGCATTAAAGAAGTATATGTAGCACTAATTAACCATAAATAACTATAATGTATAGATTGAATTTTATTAATAATATCATGTGCTTCATCTATCATTACACGTTTCCATTTATTTAATATAAATTTTTCATTACATTCTGATGTATCATAATAATTTTTTAATAATTCTAATGTTGTATTTTTAATAAGAACTATATCATATCTATTAAAGAAATTTATAACATCTTCTTTTTTAGTAGTATGAGGCGGAAGATGTTTTCTTATTTGTATAATATTATCTAAAGCAATAAATTTAAGCGTAGTATTATTTTCTAGAGTTTTAATCCACTGTATATATACTGGACCTCTTGGGACAATAATTAATGTAGATTGAATAAAATCTGATTCATTTATAACATTATTATTAATAGTTTTTGATGTAAAATATGTATATACTCGTGAATTATAAATACTAGTCGTTTTAATATTATTAATATGAATATCACTTACTTTATTCTGTGCTACAATTGATAATGCAGTTAGTGTTTTTCCATAACCTACTATATCTCCTATAATACCTACATTAGTAGATATTTCAATAATATTATCTGTTGATAATATTTCAACATTTCTATAATTTATATTTAATGGATTATTTTGACTTATTTTATATTTAATTGTACCATTTACTTCCATTTTAATAGCTTTATTTACACAGGCTAGTTGATGAGGTTTTAATATTGTAGTAATTTGCCGAGGTTGTTGTGCTCTTATAGAATTATCATCTAATTCAAAATCATATAATTCTTCCATAATATAATTTTTAATTTAATATAATATTATATATTGTTTATATTTTATATACAAAATGGAACAAAAAATATATAAGAGTATATTAACATATAATTTTAAGATAAAATATAATGGATAATACTGCTAATGTAATAAATATTCCTGGGCCAATTCCTACAGAAGTAACACCAGATCCTGTTGAACCTATTCCTGTTGAACCTACTCCTGAAGTAACACCTACTCCTGTTGAACCTACTCCTGTTGAACCTACTCCTGTTGAACCTACTCCTGTTGAACCTACTCCTGAAGTAATACCTACTCCTGTTGAACCAGCTCCTGTTGAACCAGCTCCTGTTGAACCAGCTCCTGTTGAACCTACTCCTGTTGAACCAGCTCCTGTTGAACCAGCTCCTGTTGAACCAGCACCTGAAGTAACACCAGATACATCAAATGTTATTCCTCATAATACACATGATGGTGCACAGCCTCTAATCACAAGAAAGAAGGTCGTATTTGCTCTTCCTGGTGATAATTTTTCATCTAAATTCCTTATTTCTTGGACAAGTACTATTAGTAAACTATGGGATCTTCAAAAATATGATATTATGATTTCACCTGCAACTGGTTCTTATGTTCCATTTGTTAGAATGCATACGCTAGGTTTAGATGTATTAAGAGGAGTAGACCAAAAACCTTTTAATAATCAGCATTTTGATGTTTGGGTAACAATTGATAGTGATATTATCTTTACACCTGAACAAATTATTGATCTTATTGAATCAACCGATATTCATCCAGTAGTAGCAGGAATGTATAGAATGTCTGACCTTACAAATTATGCTTTTGTTAAAGAATGGGATTCTTCACATTATCTTAAAGAAGGAACATTTAAATTCTCATCACCTACTGAAATTGAAGAATGGAAAAAAGAAACTGATCTAAAATATATGCCTGTAGCATATTCAGGAATGGGATTTATGGCTGTTAAAAAAGAGGTTATTGACAAGATGCAATATCCATATTTCTATTCTCCTCTTGAAGAATTTGTAAAAGAAGATGGAACTATTATTCGTGATATTTGCTCAGAGGATGTAGCTTTTTCTAAAAATATCCGTTCAGCAGGATATGAAATTATGATTAATACGGATATTCGTGTTGGTCATAATAAATCTCTTGTAATATAATAAAATGGATTATTTCAATATGACACCTCGCAATACACGCGATTATTTATATATACTATTTTACATAATAATAATTTATATATTATATTATATTTTTTCTATATCATTTTCATATGTATTTTTTATAATAATAGGTTTTATAGGAGGTATATATCTATCTAAATATATACCTATAATGTCAAATATAAACTAATAAATTATTTTTTTTTCTTACCACCAACAGTTTTAATTACTTGTTGTGTTTTTTTTGAAGACATCATATCTGGTATATAACTAGATACACTATTATATAGTGACGATTCGTCATTTGATGAATTATTTGTTGCTTCATCAGGTGTATAAAAAGATTTTAGCGAAGATTCAGACGGTGTTAAATCTTTATTTACTTCATTACTAAAATACGATACTTGTGAAGCTTGTTGAGGACTATACGATACTTGTGAAGCTTGTTGAGGACTATACGATACTTGTGAAGCTTGTTGAGGACTATACGATACTTGTGAAGCTTGTTGAGGACTATACGATACTTGTGAAGCTTGTTGAGGACTATATGATACTTGAGAAGCTTGTCGAGGACTATATGATGCTTGTGAAGCTTGTTGAGGACTATATGATGCTTGTGAAGCTTGTTGAGGACTATTATATTGTGTAGAAACTATATTTTTATTTTCCTGAATTTCTGATTCAGAACCATATACAAAATAATATATTATACTAAATATTATTAATATAGCTACAAAAATAGCAAATCCAATAAACATCCATTTAATATATGTTTGAGTACTATATTCTGATGGTCCAAAAATATTGAATGAACTTTTATCAGCTTTTTCTTCAGCAGCTTTTTCTTCAGCAGCTTTTTCTTCAGCAGCTTTTTCCTTAGCAGCTTTTTCCTTAGCAGCTTTTTCTTCAGCTGCTTTGTCAGCAGCAGCTTTTTCTTCAGCAGCTTTGTCAGCAGCAGCTTTTTCTTCAGCAGCTTTGTCAGCAGCAGCTTTTTCTTCAGCAGCTTTTTCTTCAACAGCTTTGTCAGCAGCATCTGATTCGGTATCGAATTTTTCTATATAATTACTATGCTTATTTACAACACTTTTAAGGATGTTAAGAACATCAATATTATGTATTGACATTTATAATAATAAAAGAAAAGAAATAAATTCAATTTATATTATAGATGCATCCATATAAACCTTTAATAGTTATTAGGTGGATATCAGATACTAAAAAATTATCATATTTATTTGATAAGAATGGCAATAATACAGATAAAGATATTATTCAAATAAAAGAAAATATATATCAAGATGATAATTTAGAATATGCAATTAATAAAATTATACAATACATAAAAATAACTGATAAAAATATTAGTAATAAAGCTTATACTTGGTATTCAAATAAATCAATATTATTTGATATTAAAAATATTAAATGGAGCGGATATAATGTAAATCCATTTAAATCTATTAATCGTAATTCTAGCGAATTAAATGAACCGATAGAATATAAATTTAATACAGGATTATTTGAATATTCAAAAATAAATATTGTTTTTTCAAATGATTTTGAAGCAAATAAATATTATTATAATGATAATAATATATTACCATCTGTTGTAAGTATAAAAAAAAGAGAGTCTTTATTATATGAATTAATTAATAAAAAAATAGAATATACAAAAATACAATCAGAAGTATATCATCGTATAGATTTATATGATAAATTGAAGAATTCAGTAGATTTAGCAAATTTATTTGATATCTTAAAAACAAATCATAATATACAAATAATACAATGGATTAATGATAATAATAATGTTTTATATAAATTATATAAAAAACATACCATAAAAGAAAAAACATTAAAAAATATTTTTGACCTAGAAAAAAATACTAATATAAATTGTATTAATATTTTTTCATTATCATCAAATGGTATATGTAAAATTACAATAGATAATAATGGTAATATATTAGTATCATATATATTACCATTAAGAAGATATGTTAATTGGAACGATTTATCTAATAATAAATTATTAATAGTTAAATATTTATCAAATGTTCTAAAACAAAAAATAAAACTAGGAGAGATATACCTTAAATTAAATATTTATTATAATATTGATAATAGCTCTTTTAATGATTTATCAAAAAAAATAGGTGAATATATTGATGTTTTTCATGTTAATAAATTAAATATTGAAAAAAATAAAAATATTATAAATTGCACATACAAAAGGTCATCAAATTATAATAAAGATCCTATAAATATAAGTGAATATATAAAATCTAGATTAAATCTTGGTATAAATGAAAAAGATTTAGTATCAGAATTAATAAACTATGGTATTTCTAATAGCGATGCTGAAAATTTAATTATAGAAGAACAAAACATTATGAATAATAAAAATTTACCATCTGAAAATAAAAATATTAATATTAAAAATACAGGAACTATAGTAAATATTGAACAATTTAAACAGGGATATAATGTTGAAATAATAAATTGTCCTTCTAAAAAAGAATTAAACTATTTACTATTTTGGCTTACAAGAATAATAGAAAGTACACGAAAAATAGTTAAAAAACAAGAAAAAGTAATACCTGTTCAAAAAGAAAAAATAGAAGAAGAACCTATTGACGAAGAATTTATTGAAGATGAAAATATAGGCGCAGAAGAATTAGACCTAGGTTCTGATGACGATTTTTTCAAAGGTGGTGCTCTTACTAAAGATAAATATGGGTATTTCGTTACTCTTTTAAGAAATGCTGACAAAGAATTATTTACTGACGAATATTCAAGAATATGTCAAGCATCATTTCAACCGTTAGTAATGACAAAAAAAGAAAAAGATGATTTTGAAAAGAAAGACCTATTAAAATATTTTGATAATATTATTGAATATGGAAGTAGCCCATCAAATAAAAATTTTTATACTTGCCCTCGTCTCTGGTGTCCTGAAAGCAAAGTACCTCTTGATACTAATTCAACAGATTTTAAATGCCCAATAGAGAATGAAGAACCATTACAAATGTTCTGGGATAATGATAAAACCAAACCAAGATATGTTAAACTTAAAAAAAATGGTAAAAATGAATTGATGGTTCCGTGTTGTTTTAAAAGAGGTATTACTGAAAAAATAGATAAAAAACAACAGAAAATAGCTGTTCCAAAAACTGCTAAAGGCGTCAAAGAAATAGATGAAGTAAAGATATCAATACCTGTAATTGACGAAAAAAATGATAAGGACGAAAACTATTTAATGAATAAAACAACTCCTATACCTTTAGGGCGTTATGGTGTTGTTCCTGAAAGTTTATATAAATTATTATATCCTAATGTTAATTTTGTATTATGTTCTAAAACATTAAATAAAAATGATAAATGCCTTGTTAAACACGGTATTAGTCATAAAAGTAAAAATAAAAACAGTAAAAATGATAGTATTCTTCATGCTTTAGCATATTTATTAAATTTTAAAAATAAAAATAATTTTATTAATGATATATCAAAACGTTTAGATATTATCACGTTTATGACATTAGAAAATGGCGAATTATGTAAATCTTTTATAGATATAAAACCAATTATACCAGCGAATGAAACCAAACTGGTTGCATCTTTTAAAAAATATGTTGAAAAAAATGAGAAAATTTACAAACTTTTAAATATTAATAAAAAGAACGATTATGAATTATCAAGAATATTAAATATTTACAAAGCTTATAATAAATTTATAGATTATTTAAAATCTGATAACTACCCTTCTGATAAAAATTCTAATTATTTATATTCCTTATTAAGTATTTTATATAATGTGATGCTTGTTTTATGGGAAAAGAATGATACAGATTTAAATTTAATGTGCCCTTATTATAATTCATTTCAAGATATAATATCTGGTTTAGAATTAAATCCAAATGCTATTATGCTTCTTAAAGACGGTGATTATTATGAGCCTCTTGAATTAAAATTAAGAAGTACTGATGGAGAAAAACTAATTAAAATAAATAATTATCCTAATATGAAAAAAGTAATTGAAGAATGTAATAAACTTAATAAAAAATATGAAAGAGAAGTATTCAATAATTTATATGTATATAATCAACTAACAAATACTGAAATATTTAGTAATGGTAATAAATTTAAGATAAATACTGTTATCATTAATAGTGATTTGACTATTGACAGATTTTTAACAAAAGGCAATATATTATTAACAACAGAGCCTATTACAATATCATTATTAAATACTATAATTAAAAATATGGACATTAAGAATATTGTATTTTATGATGATATTGTAGATAATAAATATAAAGTTGAAGTATTATCAAATGATTTAAGAATTTTTGTAGAAAAGATTAAAACATATGGAATAAAATTTAATCTTGGTGTATTAAAAGAAAATACGAATAAAACAGATGTATTATTATTTTCTACTTTGACAATTCCAAAGAGAGATATTACATCTACAAATATAATACATACTGCAACTACTAATAAATTAAACGAATATATTAAAGACGAGGAAATACAATCTAAAAAATGGTATCAATTACAATTAATGACTGGAAAAGTCCTAATACAAAAATTAAATAATTCTAAAATAGATATCCTTCGTAAAAAAACAAGATTAGAAGCTATTAAAGAATTGTTAAAATTTTTCAGTAATATTCCAAAACGTGATATTAAAAAAGTTCAAATTATTCTTGAAGAAATACCATTATATAGCGTGGAACATATTAAAGAATGGCTTAAAAAAGTTATGATGTTTAATAAATATGATTTAAATGGTGAGGTAAAGGAGAAGAAAGATGAATTTATATTTTCTGGAAATATGGTATTTGATAAAATACCTAATATATTATTAATGTACCATAAGGATAATCCTAATAGAATAAGTAATAATAATGGTAAAAATTTCAAAATTACTAATATTAAAATAGAAAAAGATGATAAAAAATCAGATGATAAATTACCAATTATGTTTAGTTATCCCGGTGAAAAATTAAAATCCAAATGGATAAAACATAAAAAGAATATATGGATTACGATGTCATTATTAAGAAACACCAAATATGATTCTAATGTAATACCTGAATTATTTAATTGGCTTGTTAAATTATTAAAATATAATCTAAAATACCAAGATGTTGTAGATATTAGCTATAATAAATATTTTGAAATACTTAATAATACTAAGGCTATGGAGAATATATTAAGCGACCCTTCATTCTTTAATCAATATGTTGATAATATTAATAAAAAGAAGAAATTTAAAACGTTGCAAATATTTTTTGATACATATTTTAATAAAACTAGCGAAGATGAAAAGTCATCTATTATTAAATCTATATTAGATGATAATAAATTATATCCGAATGATATTAATTTACTATCTATTACTGAGTTATTAAATGTATCAATATTATTGATTCATAGAGCTAAATATGGTGTAACAGAAGTAGGTAATAAAAGAGGAGAAATACAAGATTTAATTATATCATCAACATTTATGCCATCTAAGAATAACATGTTTGATAGACCTTTAATAATTTTAGGAAAAGAATATGATAAAGAATTTATAAGCTATCATGCTATTACTGAATCAGGTAAAAATATATATCTTCAATTAAAAGATGCTCCAATAGATGTTAAAATGTTAATAGAAGCGCATATGAAATTATAATATTGCAAATATAATAGAGTAATATGTCTCGTAATAATGCTTCGCTTACTAAAGGAGGAGTACATAGTGCACCTCTTCCTAAAGCAGTTTCAAGAAGTGATAGAGGTTTAGGAATTAAAACAGATAGTGGTATAAAGAAACGTTCATCAGCAAGAGTTCAAGAGAAAGATTTCATTAATGCTTTTAATGCTATTGGATTAAATGTAAATAAAGAAAAACCATCTGAAAAACCATCACTAACAAATAAGTTACAAACTGAAATTAACGAATTAAGTTCTAAGATTGAAACACATAAAAAAAATTTAGAAATAAATGTTAGTAAATTAAAGGGGATGCGGAAAGCAATAAATGATTTAAGTCCTACCAAAACTAGTGGTTTTATTTATGAAAGCATATATTATTCTTCAAAAGAAAAATTTCAAAAAGAAATAGATAAAAAATTAGAATTAATAAGTAAATTAAAGGTTTTTATTAATATAAATGAATTAAAAATAATGAAACAATTAGGATTATTAAATAAACATATATTAAAAAAAGATATTAGTAAAATGACATCAATTTTTGGTGCTACTAAATTAAGTCCTATAAAAGAAGCTATTATGTAATATAATTTTATTTTTTTATTCAGTTAATGTAATAGTTTGCTCTGGTAATTTAAAGCATTTATGAGGTTCATTTAGTTTAAAGTTCATAGTAATATTATCTTCAAGGCAAATATCATTATCGTCATATTCTTCCTCGTCGCCTTCAAGAATATTTTCAAGTTCTTCGTCAATTGGTTCAATATCTTTAAGAAGTTCCATCATATGTTCTTCGTCAATCATAATATGACTGTCACCTGTTCCACAAGGAGCTTGTTGACCAAGCATAACATTAGCAGATACACCATTAACATTATCATATTCTGCAAAGATACTAGCATTAATTAACATATCTGTGGTTTCTTCAAAAGATGATTTAGCAAGAGGACCAATATCTCCGCGATTAATTCCGTGTCTGTCGATAGACATTAGCTGTCCTTTGAATGTCATGGTATCAATAAGAAGAGACATATGACGGAAATTCATAGAACCTTCACTAGTAACATTAACAAGTTCTTTATAAAGCGAATTGCGTGCTGCTTCAATACCAAGGACTTCATAAATTTCACGAATGTCATTTGACATAGTTCGAGTATTATCAATATTTGGATTAGCTAATATATCTACTAAATTAGTTCCATCAGTATCAAGAACCCATTCAATAATTTTGTCAAACTTATCAGTTTCATAATTGAATTTATTGTATTTCTTTTTATTTAATGATACTTTCTTAATACCTTTGTATCCTTTTAGTAATACTTGATATACTATATTATGTTCCATAGCTTTAATAGTAGCTATTTCATCAGTACTATCAATATCTTTTAGTGCTAAATCAGTTAATTTAATACGGAATACGCATTCTTCAGCATTATCATCGCTATAAACACAATCAATATACTTATCATAAGCTGCGTTTATTTTTGTATAAACATCAATCATACGAAGACCATATTGATTCATTTTTTCCTTATTAAATTTCATTCTTAATACCCACGGAGAGCTATTGCTAATTTTACAATTAATGGCATCAATATTAGCAAATTGTTTATAAACATCCATAATTCCTTTATCACCTTCAATAGATGTATCATTCTCTCCGTTATCCCAGTAAATCTCACTATATTCGAGGATATCAGCTAATTTAGTAATTTCAATTGAATTTTTAACATTCATAGCATGGCTTTTACTTACTTCAACGCGTTCATCATTTGCTTCAATTCCTTCTTCATCCATAATAGGATTAACAATTCGGGCAATATCAGATTTCATATAAATAATGAGCGTAGGTGTTTTAGTTTTTTTAGTAGCACTTAGAATTTCTTTTAATCTAGGAACACCTGATGTAGCCTTAACAGCTGCTGCTGTTCCTGAAACGTGGAAGGAATCTAGTGTCATTTGAGTACCCATTTCTCCAATTGTTTGTGCTGCAACAATACCTACCATTTCACCAGGCTGGGCGATAGCTTGATTGAAATAGTCCTTAATTTGAACAACAATCCAATCAAAGATTTCTTTTGTAAAATGATGTTCGATAATAAGTTTTTTAGGAGATAATGTAAGTTTTAGAAGAATATGGAAGAAACGCATACCTTGTTCATGGTCTTTGATAAAAAGTTCTTCTTTAATCTTATCAATCTTATCAAATATGTATTCTGGTGTTAAATCTGTTTTAATTGCTTTAATACCAACTGATTCAATTCTTTTAGAAGCAGTCTTAATTAATCTATCAAATGGAATAGGATAACTAATAGCTTTCTTTTTATCACCATTAAATACTTTTTTAATAAGGAAATATTTATCATCTAGAATTTCTTTGAAATGTTCTTCGCATTTTTTATAAGTGTTATTATTAATCTCTTTAAATGCTTCTTCTGTAATATGAAGTTGGATATTGTCAGATGGTTTTAGATTATATTCAGAATCAATTTTAATCATATCCATATCAATTGTAGGAATATATTGAGTTTCAATCTTACATCCGTCCATACCATCCTCGCCGTAAATATATTGGATAATAGTACCTGTCGCAGTTCTGACTGTATTATCATAATATACTTTCGCATCCTCCATAGCCTTTACCAGTCTCCTTTGGATATAACCGGTTTCACTTGTATTAGCGCTGTGTATCCCGTATCTTGTTGAGAAGTTACCACATTCAGGAATAGAAACATCATAAGCTTTAAAATATTTGGCATCAATTACGTCTTTGTTAATTTCTTCAATTCTAATAACTTCATCTAAAATACTATCATTATTGTATTTAAAATTCTTATGATCATATTCCGCAATTTCTAATCCTTTTAATTTAGTATTTTTATCTTCATTAATAAGATGAATATTTTGAAATTTTTTAGCCCATTGAGCTTTAATAGAAATTTTATAAGATGTTTTAATACTTTGAATTTCTTTATCTTCTTTTTTCTCGTGTTCAATTACAGATACTTTTCCAAATATTCCAAATCGTGAACATAACATAGAAATACCATTAATTAATTCTTTAGAAATAGAATTAGCATTTATAGTTTTTGTAGTTGTATCAATATTACCATCTCCTGAAAAGTATCCATTAATAATACCTTCTGCAAATTCTTTTGGAGCTGTAAAAGCACAATTTGGAACATATTTATTAAGTGCTCCGTGACATAAAATATTTGTTAATAATTTAGCCATAATTGTACATTGTCCAATTACAGATACTGTTTTATATTTTCTATTTTCTCTTCTATCATCTACTCTACAATTAATAGAATAAGAATCAAACCAATTTTTTACAAAAGTAATAACACTTTCATTATTTTTTGTAATAGTAATATCTCCTTGTTTTTCTCTTGTATTACCATCTGCTAGAAATAATCCAATAAATATTCCATTTTCTTTATTTAATTCAAATTTATCTGGAATATGATACTTGATAATACTTGTCCCATAATTATAAATATGACCTTTCTTCATTAAATCAAATCTATCTCCTCTCTCATTAATTGTTCTTCTAAAACTTCTTAGATTAGGATATGGTAGAGTAAATGTATTACCATTATTCTCATCCCACCAATTATTATCAATTTTGTATGCATTTTCAATCATATCTCTAGCAATATGTAAATCTGTTCCATAAATATATTCGGTTTTAGGAAAATACTTAACCATATCAATATATTCATTAATTACTGGAGGTTCAGGTAAGTTCATAGTAACTGGAATACAATCTCCAATTTTTAGATCAGGTGTTTCAATTGCTTCAAACTTATCATTTTTCCATACTATGATAGATTTTGATTTAGTAACTTTAATATATCTACCTCCTTTTGTTGTAATTTTATATAGAATATTTCCTGGATCATGACGAGATACATTAGTTACTTTACCCCATACAATATTACCCTCATAATCACACGCAGGCATATAGATATTATTAAATACTCCTAACATTTCCATATTAGCATCTTCCGGTCCAAATTGTTCAATAAATTCTTTATTCTCTTTTTTATCCATTTTTTCATCAATCCAGTCTCCGATATTAACTGTCTTAGCTTCTCCATCTTCAATTACTATAATAGGAGTATCACCTGTTACAGATTTTACAGCAGTATCAATAAGACCTTCGCGACCTCCCATAGCATGGAAGAATACTTCTTGAGGTGTGAGACCAGTAATAAAGCTGTTCTCTACAAAACCACGAGCATCAGGACCATCATCGTATTTGGTAAAGTGCGGAAGTGTTCTATCTGTAAATCCATAACTGATTCTTTTACCATCGACGTTCTGTTGCCCAACGCATGCGATCATTTGCGCAACATTTGTTTCCTTGCCTTTTGAACCACATTTAACCATATTAATCATACGATTAGTATTCTCATCAATCTGTGAAAGACCGATTTTACCTACTTGGCTTGTAGTTTCGTTAAGAATAGCGATAAGCTCACGTTCAATATATTCTTCATTACTAAATATACTATTATTGTCAACATTACCACGACGAATATCGTCTAATTTGTTATAAGCCTTTGTTTTCATAACTTTAATAGTTTCTTTAAGTTTATCGTCAGTAGCAGTATCAGTAACTAAATCACTAATACCAACACTAAAGCCTGATGTAAGAAGCCATCTGCAGATAAGACGCTGAGTATTATCAAGAAACTTACAGATTTCAAAAGGTCCATAATCATGATAAATAACAGGAATAAGACCACTTGTAATACCATGGAATACTGTCTTATCTAATGTTCCCGAAATAAGAGAACTATTTTCAATAACAAATTTTTCCTCAGCTTTGTTCTTTCTATTAATAAAGAGTCCAGGTGGTAAAATCTGCGAATAAGCTTCTTTGCCAGTATAATTAAAATGCTTATTAGGTTCAGGAAGACTTCCTGTAAAACAACTATTAACCATTTGAAGATTAGCCATGGTTTTATCTTGAATTTTAATACTGTCATTTGTAAGACGGAATGAACCTAAAAGAGTATCTTGAACAACTTCAATAATAGGCTTTCCGTCTCTTGGTGCAAGAACCATATAAGGAATTGCAGCAATATCCATAAGCTCGCTCATAGTCTGAATATTTTGAGGACAATGTAAATTCATTTCGTCTCCATCAAAATCAGCATTATAAGGGGGTGTATCTAATACATTAAGTCGGAATGTTTGATAAGGCATAATTACAACTTTGTGACACATCATAGACATCTTATGTAGAGATGGTTGACGATTGAATAGAATATAGTCACCATTTGTAAGATGACGATGGACAATATCACCCGTTTTTAGTTCTTTAATAATTTTATCTAAATCAGCATATTTGAGATTGATAGTAACACCTTCCTTTTCTTTTTTAACATATTTAGCACCAGGCCATGTTTCAGAACCATTCTTAATAAGAGTTTTCATCTCATCAATATTATATTTATTAACAGTTTCAGGAAAAGTAATATTTAAAGCA